>ERZ773180.1148-NODE-1148-length-13866-cov-4.337629_pt1 | contig 13866 bp, 15 predicted proteins | sample MGYA00511080_ERZ773180 | MGnify/ENA primary metagenome ERZ773180 (study PRJEB29015, sample SAMEA2738175) | human oral metagenome | biome: human oral; feature: human-associated habitat; material: saliva | place: China | collected 2178 ...
TTCTTGGACACGAGAAATGGGAGGCAGTTCAATAGCGGGTGGTTTTGTGTTTCGCGCGTTACACGCGCTCAACAGGCTAAAGCCTCGAACAGAAAAAGGCAGCCCACTCAGAGCTGCCTTTTACAAGTTCAACGTCCGCAAGGAACTGCGGTAACAACCAAACAACCCCGCTAGTCTCTAACAAATCCAAACGGGAATTCAGGTTTCACATAATCCAACAAGAAAAGTTCGTCTTCTGGGATACGTCCTACAACATTGCGGGTTCCGTCGTCCTCAAAATCTCTTAGAGCAACTTCAACTTCTCCCAGATAATGAGATAGATTGTCATTCACTACTAATACGTCTCCGCGTTTAATGTGACAATCTGTGCGCTCGCGAGCAGGAATTGAAGTGGAATACTCAAACATCCTAGGTACTGAAGAACGCAGATAATACTCAGATGCATCGCCACGCGTTACGTGGTTGAACTGATACAAAACGTTTTTCTCGACCTCAGTTACACCAGAATCAAATTCAACCTTGAACGTTACCTTAGTAGTATCAACGGCGGCTAGTGCGGCAAGTTCCTCTTCAGAAGCAAAACAATTGCCAATCATAATGTCGTCAATAAGGCCAGTTGCCAACAGGTGTCTTGCCTGCAAATCAATTGAACGAGTACGATCATCTTCGCAGGTAGGAAGACCGTCATAAACCGGCCATGGACCAAACGTGTTATTCTGCTGACTCGTCACAAATGCAGCCTGAGTTAAACCCATACCAAAATAATGCTCGGAGAATTCAATAAAGCGTTTCTCGCTCAAGCCAGAAAATCTCTGTGGATAAAAATTGTGACAAACGCACATATTGCGACGATATGCACCACGCTCAATAAGTAGATCAAGCGACAGCATCTGACTGGCGTTGAACTCAACCGCAATACCATAAGGATTTCTTGTCAGAGCAATGTCCTGGCGGTCTCCCAAATGCCCATCAAGACGAATAATATCAACACCCATCTTGGCAAAAACAGAAATATCAGTTGCCGTTGCCCCTAAGTGCTGGAATACGCGCGGGTTGGTATCCACTGCAACAGTAAACCCATACCCATGAGCGCGGTCCATAAACTGTGAAAACTCAGCTACTGTCTCTTCTGGTGACTTATCCACAGAAAGTAAGCATGTGAAAATGCGCGAGAAACCATAGTTACTTGCTAATGCCATGTAGGCATCATCGGCTTCAGGTGTTGAGTGCTCTGGATAAAGAGAAATTCCAAGCCTATGCATCACTTCCTCCAATCAAGCATACAAACTGGTACCTGGCACAGCGTCTCAGCGTTGCACCAGGTACAGCTCAAATACAAAAGTTTTACAGCACGACAGAATCAAGGTCGATAGAGTCAAAGTCTTCCAGCTCAGTAGAAGGTTCCTCAGAAGCTGCGGCTTCTTCCTTCAGATATTCCTTATCCAACGTCTTGATGAAAGGCAGATAAATAAAGATGCCCAGAATAATCAAGAAGAGCTGTAGGACAGCGCCCTGCCAACCACTCAGCAGGAATCCAGAAACCAGAGGAGGAGTAGTCCAAGGAAGCATAACGCCGTTGCACAGAGGCACTAGACCAAGATCCATGATGAAGTACGCAATGATGATGTTGACCACTGGAGTGAGAATAAAGGGGATCAACATAACAGGGTTAAGAACAATAGGAAGACCAAAGATAATTGGCTCGTTGATACCAAAGATACCAGGAGCAACAGAAATCTTTGCCAGATCCTTAATACGCTTGGAATTGCAGAACAGAAGCATTGCAATCAGCAGAGAGAGCGTCGAGCCGCCGCCGCCAAAAGTTGCAAAGAAGGTCTCGAACTCACGGTTAACAATGTTAGGAAGCGCTGCACCAGCAGCAAATGCGGCCTGATTTTCCAGCGAAAGTGCGGTAAGAATTGGGGTGTAAATTGAACCAGTGACGCTGGAGCCATGGATACCAATAAACCAGAATCCACTTGCCAAAACATAACTAAATGCCAATGCCCAAACAGTTCCACCAAGTGAAGTTAGAGGAGCCTGAAGAATTGCATAAATAAAGCTAAAGGCATTGCCCCATGGGGAAATGATAAAGACAATACCAACCAGCCATACGGCGGTAAATGCAACGGTCATAGGAATAAGAGCACTAAATGCACGGGCAACAGTAGGAGGAACGCCCTCTGGCATCTTAATGGTCCAGTCTTTTTTAATGATGTAACCAAATACGCCTACTGCAAAAAATCCTACAATCATGGCAATGAAGACGCCTTTTGCACCCGTCCATGCAAGAGGAATACTGTCTACCAGGAAAGGCTCTACGCCTTCTTCAGGTGAAAACTCAGTTACCTGAGGCATAAGGATGAACCAACTTACCAAAGAAACAATACCCGCTGACGCACGGTCTTTAATACCAATGTGCTCGGCAAAGTTATAGCCAATGTTAAAAGCAAGGAAGATTGCCATGAGCGAGACAGTACATGCAGAAGGAATAGCCAGCAGAGCAAACAGCGATTTATCTGGCTGAACCATCGTAGTCTTCAAAAAATCGATCCACGCAGGAATTGGGAAGTTGCGAAGCAAAGTAAACATAGAGCCAATAATCAGGATTGGCATGACCATTGCAAACGAATCTCGCATGGTCAAAAGGTATTTATTTTTACCAATCATTTCTGCCAGCGGCATAAGTCGCTTTTCAAATACATCCATCGTTTTCATAGAACCCTCCAAACTAACATCTCTCCATTTTTATAAAATCACAGGTAAAACGTATAGCGAGAAACCCTATGCAGTAGAACCACGCTTGATCAAAGAAATGGCCATCTTAAGCACACGCTCGCCATTCAAGTTGCCATAATCCGCTGACTCAATAACGCCAACAGGAATTTTTGCTCCGTATTTTGCATTAACATCGTCAAAGCTAAAACGAACCTGGGGTCCCAGTAAAATGCAGTCGGGAGTGTTGTGCTCTACCTGGAAATCAATCGCGGTAGAAGAAAATGCTTCAACCTTTACTTGAATTCCATGGGCATCAGCAACCTCTTGCATCTTGTTTGCAAGCATACTTGTGGACATACCTGCACTACAAAACAAATCAATCTTTTTCATACCTACTTCCTTTCACTCACCATTGCTCGTAGTTACTTGCTTACAAAGCTCAACAATTTGCACCGCCAAATCGTGTGTGGTAAGAGCACACATCAAATGATCTTGTCCGTGGACCATCAGCAAAGACAGTGGTTTGTTGTCCTGTCCAATAATTTCCTGTTGAATGCGTTCCATCTGAAATTCATGCGCTCGATTTAACGATTCTGAACTCTGTTTTAACAACTCATCTGCCTGGTCAAACTTTCCTAAACGAGCGCACTTGATTGCTTGTATTGCATAGCTTTTTGCATCCCCACCATGCACAACCAAGTTGGTGACAATAGCCTCTACCTCTCTTTCATCCATTCCTATCCCCTCTTTCTCAAACCATCACCTGACGATGTAATCTGACCAACAAAAGCTGAAAAACTTTGATGCTTTACCAGTGAACAAATTGCCTCTTTATCCATAAGAAGGGACGCCATGTTTTTGTTAAATAAACGGGTCTTCTCGTCTTCTGAACAAGAAACTGAAATTAAAAACACAGCAGCTACGTCATGACCGTCCCAGTCAATTGGGTTGTCTAATAAGCCGACTGCTACACAAGTGCGCTCAGATACAGGCCTCGAAGGATGAGGAAGTGCAACCAAGTTTCCAAAGGCAGTCATTGCTAAAGTTTCGCGGTCAAAAACCAGAGCTCTGAACTCATCTTCAGAAACAGAGATGTTTGATTTCTCAACGTTGCATAATTGACTGACCAAAAAGTTAAGTACTTCCGCCTTACTTCTGTACGCAAGATGTGAGAAGAAAAGATGCTCGCTAAAGTGTTTAGCAAACTCCTCTTGTTCATCTCGACGAAGCAAGTCTTTAACTAGCAAGTCTTTATTAATGTCATCGAGCAAGAACCCCGAATAACACACAGGAACTGGCAAAGGAGATTCAATCTCAACAGTAGAGAACACATAGTCAATATGTGAAAAATCAATCTGAGAAATCTGACTCAAATTACACGTAGTAATTGACCCGATATAAGGTCCAAATTCTTCTTTGATACGAATTCCCAAAATTTTTGAAGTACCTAGACCTGTTGCGCATACACAAAGTACATTCTTTTTTGGCAGTTCAGTACGCTTACGCTCCAAAGCCAATGCAAATGCCAGGGCCAGATAAGCTACTTCATGCTCACTGAGAGTTGCTTCATACTCTTTGGCCAAGATTGTTGACGACTCCATGGCCATCAAGTATGCCAAAGGCATTCGATACTGGATGTCAGTAAGCAGTGGATTTTCTATCTGCAGGTTATAGTGCAATCGAACTGAGAGCGGCACAATGTGTCTGGCTAAACTCATATGTAGTTCAAGATCATTCCTAAAATCAAATCTAAAACTACTCCATACCAGATCAATCATCTGACGCGTAACTGCAAACACGTCATCGGTAATCACGAGATTTGGAGACTCAGAGATATCTTTAAACATCTTCTTAGATGCCAAATGAATTGCAATATAAGCAACTTCTGTCTGAGGAAACTCAACATCAAACTCAGACGACAGGCAATTTACCAGCTTTTGTGCCACGCTATATTCATACGAGCACTGAATTCTCTTAAGCGAGTCTTCTTGTCCTGCAATATAGCATTGCTGTTTAATTCGATTAATTGCAACCACAATATGAACGACAAGATTTCTAATTGCAAAGTCATTCAAGCTGACACCATGATAGTCAACACACTCAACCACCAACTTTGTTACATCAGCAATAAGTTCATTATTTTCTACCGTGGCGTGACAGCTGCCCGAATATGCTTCGTTTGTTACCAGACTTGCCAGGCAGAGCCGCTTATTAAATTCAGTACCTTCAATCTGAATTCCATAATGCGATTTACGCATTATGCGCAAGTCAAATCTGGCGAGAAACTCTTCAGCTTGTTTTAGATCAATCGAAATAGTCTTACGAGAGACATAAAGAATCTCTGATAACTCGTCTACCGTAACCCAATCACTTCGATTAAGCAGATCGTCCAATATATATGCCACGCGTTCATTAGAAGTCTGAGGTAGCTGATCTTCTTTATTAAGCCAGCAATCCAAGAGCTCAGGATTAAGAACCTCGAGATGATAGCCCTGACCCTTTATTGTTGTAATTTCAGCAATACCTTCTAGTAATTCTTTTGCTCGCTTAATATATGCACGAACCGTGCGCTCAGAGACGCATAAGGAGTCAGACAGTGTTGATGTAGAAACATCTTCCTGTTTTGCCAAGCACGTTATGAGACGAACAAGTTTGTCATCCATTACGCACCCTCCTTTACAACAAATTATAAAAAGGGGCCCTGACGTTTCCATTTCCAATTCCGCCAACGGTAAAAGGAAATCAACTTCACATAACATTATTTAAATTTGTTATTAAAAACCTGGCGAGAAGATCGCTCTTCTCGCCAGGCGACTAACCTGTCAGTTCTTTGCAGTTGCAGCCACAACCACTACTTCTTTGTCAGTCTTGCAATGAGCTGATCAACCTCGGCATCAGTCATTCCAGCGTCGGTCAGATACTTACGAGCACCAGCCGCGTAATCTAAACCGTCAAGCGAGCCACCCAGAGGCTGCACACCAACACAAAGAGCAATGTCATTGAATTTAACCTCTACAACAGCATCGTAGCGAGCTTTGTCGTTCTTCTCGCTAATACCGTAATAATTGTCATAAGTGGCCATATAGTCGTCGCGCATTTCCTCATACGATGCACCACAAAGACCTTCAAGCAAAGCGCAAGTAAAGCCCGTGCGATCCTTGCCTTCCGTGCAGTGAGTAAGATACGGTCCCTCATGCTTAATCATCTCGCGCAAGCCTGCAACCAGACGCTCAGCATACTTTTTACTACGATAATTTGCATTCAAGTCCAAAGCAGTAACGTTTCCGGCCTCATATAGTCCCTTATGCCAAGAAACATCGTAATCGGCTTTCTGGTAATAACCCTCAATCTCTTCATTGCTATCAGCAAGATCCAAAATATATTGAACGCCACATTTTTGAGCAAGCTCAGCAGCGTAAGGTGCACGATTGTTCTGGTTATCAATAGGTGATGCCGAACGATACATCACATTCTCTGCCATGTTTCCGCCCCTCATAGCACGGAAGTTAGCAAAGACCTCGTCACTTGCATAGTCGGAACGATTTTACTTGTGGCTTGTCGCTTATTTATCGCTTAAATTTGCAATAAGACACTGAAAGATAGTGGATGATAAAAAAAGAAATTTTCACGGAAAATATAGACTTCACCGCTTATATGTGGTATCATGTATGAGATTTTGATAAGAAAGAGGAAAACTATGGCAACAAAAGGAAAACTCAATTTTGTACTGGATGAGAATCCTTACTATAAGATGAGCAAGATTAATATTGATAGATACTCTCAAGAATTTTGGGACGTAAATGAAACTATAAGTGAACTTTCCTATTTGACACATAGTTATTTCAGATACTATGGAAAATTTCCGTCAAAAATCGGAAAACTCATAGTTGAGGATTTAGATAATAGGGGAGAAATTCAACCTTCAAGGGATTTTGTTCTTGATAATTATGCAGGGTCAGGAACCACCTTGGTTGAAGCAAAGCTGAAAGGGTATGATTCTTTTGGAATTGATATTAACCCGTTTGCTGTATTGGCTTGTAAGGTTAAAACAACCAACTATAACATTTCAGCATTAAGGAATTATTGGGCGGAATTGTTTAATGAAATATCGGCATACAATTACTCACTATTGACGCCGGATGAGAATCAACTGTTATTTGCTGATATTAGTGAAGATGTTTCAAAGAAAATACTTATTGAAGTAGAACATTTTAAGAAAACAAACAGTGATGCAGAAAAATGGTTCACTCAAAAGGCGATTATAGGGCTTGCAATAATTAAATGTTTAATCCTAAAACGTCCCGTTTGTAAAGAACGTGATTTTTTTGAACTCGCTTATTTTGCTATTGTTAGACGCGTGTCCACGGCACATGATGGTGAAGTTCGCCCTCATGTCAATAAGAAAAAACGTGAAAGAAATGTGATGGATGCCTACTCAAAGAAAGTGTCTGAAATGATTGACATAATGGTAGAGTGGAATGCCGCAACAAGGGAAAGCGTTATATCTGACGCAAAACTATGCGACAATGCTTCATCAGAGAAGGTCACAAGCTATATCAACGAATTAAAAGCAAAAACCAATAAACAGTTAGGATTGGTTGTTTCTCATCCGCCATACTTAAATTGTTTTGATTATATTCCTGTATATAAGTTGAAATTTATGTGGGCTGATGGTTTCGATGATATTTTCTTCGGACGAACCTATAAAGATATAAAGAATATGGAAATAAAATCATATCCTGCAAGTTCTTCGGAAAATATTGAGAAATATTTTGTCCATAACCGCAAGGTATACGAAACAGTTTTTGAGACACTTAGACCGGGCGGATATTGCTGTATTGTAATTGGTGATTGTACCTTACAGGATAATTTGTTTGAAGTTCATAAGACTTTTATTTCTATGCTTGAAGAAATAGGATTTATTACTGATAAAATAGCATACAGAAGTACCGCCTATGGAATAGGACAGTACGCATATCGTCATAGAGCAGACTATAATGAGGATTCGAATAGAAAAAAAGATGGTGTATTGTTTTTTAAGAAGCCATAAAAGAGAAAGCAGGGAATTAACCCTGCTTTTCTTATACTACCGGAATAACTACAAGCGAATTGTTTGAATAATTAAATCGCACATATTTTCTTATTTCTATATCAAAGAAAACGCGATTTTCATAATATGTCAATATGTCGGTGATAGCTTGCCTGACTTGTGGATTGCTCTCATATTCTCGTTTAGAAATTCTGTCAAGCATTTGCGCGCCGAATCTTTCTTCAAACAGTTCAAATGCTTTAATTATTATAGCGTCAGGCACTATCACATTGTGGTCTATACAGGTTTTTATTACATTACGAGATTTTTCTTCCCAATGTGAAAACTCACATAATACATGAACAAATGTCATGTGCTTTTGTCCGGTGGGTACTTCTTCTTTCCCCCAATATCCATCGACTTTCTTTCGCAAATCCATTGCTACCAGCGATGCCTGCTTTGCTTTTTCTATAGTTTGTGGGCCTGTCAGACAGTCGAATAATGCAAATGTCGCTGTGTCATTTGAAATGCTTTGAAATCTTATGGTTTTACAGGTTCGTATTATTGAAGGAACCTCATTCAACATATTGCCATTTGCTGTCGTAACAAGACAGTTATTATTTTCGTCGATAACAACCTTAATATTTTCTCCAACGTTAAATACAAAAGAACGACGGACGGCGGGGGTTGAGTTTGCATATATCTCTGCTTCAACAGAGTTGCCGTTTAACAGTTTATTTACCTTAAACGAAAAAGTAATAGCGGAAGGCTGCCAACGACCGGAGAAATCTATTGAAAATGATTCGTTAGCCTTTAACTTTCTTAGATGTTGATTGTTCTTTCCGGAAGTTGTTTCCTCGACACCAACGCACTTACATTCAATAGCACCGAAAAGATGTCGTTCATGGTTGTGGGTATTGAAAAAACCAAATTCCACTTTATGACCAGCCGTTGTATACCCTTCAAGTTTTTCCTCGGTTGAAAGTCTTTTGACAAGGTCGGGGTTCTGATAAACGGCTCCCATCGTCAAAATTTCAAGCATATCGCCGATTTTTCGACCAATTTGATGGCCTTTCAAATTATAGTTGGCAATACACTTATAAACACTGGTGATATATGTAAAATCACGCAGTTCTGTGTTTATATTAACAATCATAGTATCATCTCCAAATTCGTCTTTACAAGGAGGTCCCCCTACGATATAATCAAGCCCATAGGAAGTAAACCGCATATATGCGGCATTTTGGAGATTGCGTCATGGAAATAGGACGAATTATTAAATACTATAGAGCTCTTCACAACCTAACTCAAAGCGACGTTGCCGAACTTTCTGGCATAAATGAAAAATATTTAGGGCGGATTGAACGAGATGAATCTGTTCCGACGATAGACAAAGTTGAACAACTCTGCTTTGCTTTTGATATTAGGCTTAGTGATTTGCTGATGATTTCTCCCGACAAATTAGATTTTCAAAAAAGATTTGCAGACGAAAACGATGTGCGAATGCCAAAAACCATATACTATTGTAATTGCTGCGGGTCAACGTTTCGGTCTGCAAAATCTGATAGTGAATCAAATGATATTCGATGCCCTGAGTGTGGGTGTGTATTTGATTCAGACAATGGATTTATAGAAAAATCCGTTGTTTACTAACTTTTGTCACTCTGTCTTGCAGTACAGCACAAGGTCACTTTTGTAGCCCTTGAAAACGCCATGCGGGTAATGTTATAGGTCTTGCCCTTGTAAAAAATCGTGTTCGCCGTGGTTATGTCGGTTCTATAGCCAATTTGAAACAAAACGGTTTCTTCCGTCTGCGTCGTTATCCTGTATATCTCATTCCCGGAAAGCTGCCGGAAATGCGCCCATACTGTCGCAATCGTGACAAGTTCCTTTTTATGGTTTCCGTATTTGTCTGTTGTATAACGGCTTTCCTGTATCTCTATACGCTTGTCTTTCAGCTTCATAGCGGTTCCTCTTTATATCGCTGTAGTATATTCGTTGTAATGCTCATATAGCCCCACATAGCAGTCAAGCAATGTCGCCGTACCGTCTATGCGCTGTTTCGTCAATTGGTTCTTCCTGTGCCGACACCGGCTCCAACTCCAAATCCGTCAACACCAGCTCCAAATCCTCCTACGCCGGAATTAAAGCCGCAGCCTGAGAAGCGTATTGGTATGATTCCTAAGACAGGCGAATCAGCATCGTTTGCAGGCTTGCTCGCAGCGCTTGGCTTCTCGATTGCGGGACTTGCAATTCTTCGTAAGAAGAAAATGATGGAAGAAAACAATAAGTAGGCACCGCCTGTTTTAAGTAACTAGCATTGTTTATTAGAAGATGGCTCTAGCAATATGTTAGAGCCATTTTTTGTATGCTATCTTTTAAGTGTTATTTGAGATGTAAGCTTTCTTATTTTCAATAAGGAATAATATGATGCTCCGAGCTAAAGTTTCAGAGTTCAAAGCAATAGTTTCAGAGTTCAAAGTATTAGTTTCAGAGTACAAGGGCAAGGTTTCATTGTATCCAACATGTGATGAAACTAGATTGCTGCTGTGGCAGTGATGGCATGTTCGTACAGAGTGCAAAGTTTATTCAGACGCATTCCGGCAACAGAGGCACGATTTCAATTTATGGTCAGGAGGCAAATCCGGACACATGGAAGATGGCCATCATGAATCTTACGATTCGTGGCCTTGATGCAGACCTTGGTGCTTATCATACCGATACATTTACAAATGACCTTCATCCGACATTGAAGGCAGACTTCATTCTGGCAAATCCTCCCTTCAACTACAATCCGTGGGGACAGGATAAGCTGATGGACGATGTTCGCTGGAAATACGGAAACCCACCTGAAAATAATGCCAACTTTGCATGGATTCAGCATATGATCCATCACCTTGCACCGAACGGCAAGATCGGCCTTGTTCTTGCAAATGGTGTGTTGTTTTCCCAGAGCGGTAGCGAGGATGAAATCAGAAAGAAAATTATCGATGATGACCTGATCGAAGGTATTATCGCAATGCCTCCGCAGCTTTTCTATAGTGTACCGATTCCCGCAACGCTCTGGTTCATTTCAAAGGGAAAGAAACAGAAAGGCAAGACGGTCTTTATTGATGCCCGCAAGATGGGACATATGGTAGACCGTAAGCATCGCGATTTTACTGAGGAAGATATCCAGAAACTCGCAGATACTTTCGAGGCTTTCCAGAACGGTACCCTTGAGGATGAAAAGGGCTTCTGCTCTGTAGCTACCATACAGGATATCGCAAAGCAGGACTATGTTCTGACTCCGGGACGCTATGTTGGTATCGAGGAGCAGGAAGATGATGGCGAGCCATTCGAAGAGAAAATGACCAGATTGACATCACTAAAGAACTTACTGAAGCTCTTCGTAAAAATCGTACGATTGATTGGTAAAAACGTGGTTCTGCACGTGCTAAAATGCGCATGATGATTAAAAGGCTTCTTAAGCAGCACCGTTATCCTCCTGAAGGTATGGAAGATGCTGTGCAAACAGTAATGATTCAGTGTGAACTGTGGACGGACAGAACAGACCTATAGCTTCGTTGATGCCATCAATCCACCTTCCAGACGTGTGAGCCGTGGATGGATAGAACAGATCTAAAGCCTTGCATAATTATCGTAATTGAACTATCTCGATAATTAGCCTAAACCTTATTTTCCCACCTCCTAGGGTGGGTGCAAATTGGGTGCACCTTTTAACGTTAACATCCTGTGCACTCGACCTTAGAGCGTTGATATCTTCCCTCAAACAGCCAAACCGCACTCAAAAACCACGCCAAGCCAGCCTAAAGACGCCCCTCATTAAACCTTTTAACGTTTAACCCTATAAACCCCTGCTACACAAGGGCAAAAATGCACCCGGCTATTAAGCCCGTGACATCAAACAAACACTCTCCACATGATTTGCAAGCTCATCAAGAGTGAACTCAAAAGCGTTATTAGGAAGTTGTGATCTTCCGTGCTCATCGCGGTCATACACTCTAAAGGTAGAGAAATTACACGTAATGACAAAGCGAGGCTGGTCTAACCTGGGAAGCTCATCAACATAATCAAGTGCTTGAGTTAGAGGTGTCTTTGGTTTTCCTTGACGAAGTTCTCCCTTATCTAAGTCAATTCCAAGCGCTTTTTGTTCAATTAAAACGCCGGCATCAGGAATCCATACATCAATAAATCCGCCGGATGAGACATGAAATTCAAAAAGAACGTCATCTACCTTGGAGTAACCAATAGTGCGTAAGAGTTGTAGTCAAAACTGCTAAGTATCCCCTTTTTCATAACCCCTGCCTTGCCAGCGGGAGATAAATTACAGAAGCGCTTTTTTATCACAAGGCATATTTACTCACTCTCAAACATATTGATTTAAGTAGCCAATTCAACATAAGCTAATTGTAAAAAATTGCATTGTATTAGGCTACGTATTTCTAATTATAAATGGCCTTTTTACTGCAAAATATTAAAAACATAAGAGCAACTACCCTAACTACTCCCTCGTGCCTGTAAACACAAAGTCTCGGTTGGCGATATGGGCAATGCCTTGAATAGTGTCGCCCTCAACGGAGCCGCCGACAGCAAAGATAACAGGACCCACAAAGGACTCAAGCTTGCCGCCAAAGGTAAACGAGTTGTCGGTAACCTTGCCGTTCTCAATATCAATCTGAACACCCATGGCGGTCAGAGAGCCAGTGAGTTTCTCGCCAGAGGTGATAAGGACAGCGGTGCCCTCTTTGGCTCCAACAGGAGAGTCCATTTGAATCTTGTATGTTCCGTCGATCATGATGCCCCTATTCTGTCCAGGCGTTATACCTAGTGTTTTTTGAGTTACAGCCGATAGTTTTGCTGGAGTTCAGTCAGACGACTGTGCCGAAACCAGATGCTGAATGTACGCCTCTATTTTACCCAAGAACGATGAGGGATAGATGTGGTTTCTCGCCAAGGGGTGATTTGTAGGAATTGAATGAAAGTTGGAAATTTTCCGAACGAATGTTTGACGGAGAGTTTCTGGGGTATAGGGACGGTAGATAAATCGCGCGGCATTTCTCGCCACGCTTGAAGAAAGGAACGTCCTATGGACATTTCACAGGTTAAGAAAGTTGTAGTTGCTGGCGGCGGCGTTTTGGGCAGCCAGATTGCATTCCAGACCGCGTATCGCGGCTACGAGACCACCATTTGGCTAAGGTCCGAGGCTTCAATTGAGCGCGCTCGTCCAAAGATTGAGCACCTCAGAGAGGTATATCTGAACACCCTCGAGGCTATGAAGAGCGATCCTAAGGCGTACGCATACGGTCTCATTGCTCAGGACGAGATTACTCCAGAGAAGCTCGACCAGCTTAAAGAGCAGGTAGAGCGCGCATACAGCAACCTCAAGCTCACTTCCGATTGGGACGAGGCTTTTGGTGACGCTGACTTTGTTATCGAGTCTGTCGCGGAGAATCCAGAGCAGAAGATTGAGTTCTACACAGAGCTGGCCAAGCACCTGCCCGAAAAGACTATTGTGGCAACTAACAGCTCAACCATGATTCCAAGCATGTTTGCTGCAGCTACCGGTCGCCCTGAGAAGTACCTGGCACTCCACTTTGCTAACGAGATTTGGCGCAACCCAATCGGCGAGGTTATGGGTCACGCAGGTACCGCTCAGGAGAACTTTGACATGGTTGTCGCTTTTGCGGCAAGCATCCGTATGATTCCGGTCAAGGTTCTGAAGGAGCAGCCTGGCTACCTGCTGAATTCCATGCTGGTACCTCTTCTGGTCTCCGCTGAGCAGCTCTGGGCCAACGGCGTCGGCGACGTCGAGGACATCGACAGGGCTTGGCGCATTGGCACCGGCTCGCCAAAGGGTCCGTTCCAGATCCTGGACATCATTGGCCTGGTCACCGCATACAACGTTGCTGTCATGAACCCTGCTGCTAAGGACCCAGAGTCCGTACAGGGTCGCATTGTTGCCCTGCTCAAGGAGAAGATTGACAAGGGCGAGACCGGCGTTGCTGCTGGTAAGGGCTTCTACGAGTACAAGTAAAGCGCATACAGGTTACGAGCGATTTCAACCCGGTATCTATTTCGTGTGGATGCCGGGTTTCTTGTGCGAAAGCGCTGCTAGT
>ERZ773180.1152-NODE-1152-length-13809-cov-16.117275_pt1 | contig 13809 bp, 11 predicted proteins | sample MGYA00511080_ERZ773180 | MGnify/ENA primary metagenome ERZ773180 (study PRJEB29015, sample SAMEA2738175) | human oral metagenome | biome: human oral; feature: human-associated habitat; material: saliva | place: China | collected 2178 ...
ATAAAGAAAAAATCTCTCTAAAAATAGAGAGATTGATATGCAAAAACTTGAATTTAATTGGGAGATGAATATCCCTATCTACCAACATCGAGGCTGGGACAAAAATCCTAGCCTCGATATTGTCTTTGGATTGTCGAGCAAGCTACTTTAATTCTTTTTCAAATAATCAATAGCATCCTGCAAGGTTTTGACAGGGACAATTTTCATCTTGGTCTTAATTTTTTTAGCTGTTTCTACCGCTTCATCGTAGTTGCTCTTGGCATGAGGATTGTTCTTTTTAACTTCCTCTGTCACCGGATTATCAGGGGCAAAGAAGATTTCAGCACCAGCGCGATCTGCCGCCACGACTTTCTTATCCACTCCACCGATATCTCCGACAGTCCCATCATGGTTAATGGTCCCTGTCCCCGCGATGTGGCGTCCCTGACGAAGGTCTGGATCCGCTACCTGGGTATAGATGGACAAACTAAACATCATCCCGGCACTTGGGCCACCGATGCCAGCTGTCGCAAACTCAATTGGCACGTCACTCTTCACTTCTGTCCGGTCAATCAAGCTAATCCCAATCCCATTCTTGCCATTGACCAACTTAATAATCTTTCCTTCAGCTGTCTTGGTCTGACCATCTTCTGTGTAGGTCACTGAGACCTTGTCCCCAATTTTTTGGGAACCAACATACTCGATGAGTTCTTTTGAGCTCTTGAAGGTTTTGTCATTCACAGCCGTAACCGTGTCCGCAATATTTAGAACGCCTTTAAAGGTAGAGTCTTCTGCTACTTGCATGACATAAACACCTAAGAATTCCATCTCTGTCTCTTTACCAGCAGTTTTTAATCCTTGGTATTTGGCAGTATTTTGAGAGGTTTCCATATAAAATTGATTAATCCGGAAAAATTCCTCACTGGAACTGCCACCAGTCATTTCTTTTTCAGAGTGGATATCTGTAAAAGGAGTCACCCAGGCATAGACTATATCCGAGAAGGTCGCTTGCTTGACGGCAACAGTGACAAAATCATACGAACCAGATGCTTCATCATTTTTCTGGTTGACGCGCATCACTTGGCGAATATCTTCTGAACTCCCGGGCATTTCCAGATAATAGGGCAGGGGAACAAAGAAAGCTAGCAAGGCCAGAATCAGAAGCAAGGTCCCAATAATCGGCCAGCGATAGGTTCTCCACACACTATCTTTTTTGCGTACAGGTTCAAATGGGCTTTCTGGTAACTGAGCCCTTTGTTTCTCAAATTCATTCATTCCTTTTATTTCATCTCCTTTATAACACTCTCTGGGACATAGGCACTGACATCTTGCTGGAAGGTCAGCAACTCGCGAATTCTCGTCGAGCTCAAGGCCTGGTACTGGGGCTGGGCACAGAGATAGATGGTCTCAAGCTCTGGAGCCAGCTGGTGATTGAAGTAGTCCATGTTGCTTTCATAGAGGAAGTCTTGGCTATTTCGCAGGCCTCGAACCAAGCTCGTCACTCCATACCGTCTAGCCACTTCTACTGCCAACTCTGCCTCTGAGATGATGACTCTTACATTGGACAAATGAGCTACTGCCTCTGTCACCATGGCTTCCCTTTGCTCAATGGTAAAATAGCCCTTCTTCTCATGATTAAAGAAGATTCCTACATACAAGCAATCAAACAAGCGACTAGCTCGCTCTATCAAATCCAAGTGTCCCAAGGTCATTGGGTCAAATGAACCTGTAAATAACCCGATTTTATCTGACATAAACCGTTACCTTACTAATTCCGTAGATTTTTTCTTTCCAGATTCCTAGACAAGCAATCTCCTCAGGCAAGTCTACTGCCTTGTCCGTCTCACAGACGACCATGACCTCTTCTCCCAGCAAGTCTCGTTCAGCCAAGGTTTCAATATCGGCTACGATCTGCTCCTTGGCATAGGGAGGATCTAAGAAAACAAGGTCAAAGGTCCCCTGCAATTGACTGAGTGCTTGGTGAGCCTCCATCTTCAGCAATTGAAACTTGTGGCTTTCCTTGGTCATTTGGATATTGCTGGCAATGATCCCTTGGGCTCTGCGGTCTTTCTCGACCAAGACAGCCTGCTCCATCCCCCGAGATATCGCTTCGATGGACAAACCGCCTGAGCCAGCATATAGATCCAAGACCCGCCCCCCATCAAAATAAGGACCGATCATATTAAACATAGCCCCTCTCACCTTATCTGAAGTGGGCCTCGTTGTCTTTCCTTCGAGCGTCTTAAGAGGACGCCCTCCATAGGTACCTGATACAATCTTCATAGAGATTATTATATCAAAATTTGGATAAAAGATACAAAAACACCCACCCTCTCCAATCTGAGATCTGCTGAAGCAAATCCCTTTCGCTGCCAAAGAAAAATCCTCTCACTTTTCTCTTGAAGTCCGAATTTATTTTTGTTATACTATATGTAACTTTTAAAACGTTACATAGGAGAATGCAGATGTTTGATGCAAAAAAATTAAAAGACCGGCGACTGGAGCTCGGCCTAACCCAAGCCCAGGTCTACGAATCCTTAGAGATTAGTCGCAAGACCTACTCTAGTTGGGAGAATGGCTTAGCAGAGCCACACGATAAAAATCTCAGGAGGTTGGCCAAGCGCCTCTCCGTTAAAGAGGACTACTTTGTCGACAAGAGCTCAGCGCTTTTCACCTACCCTTTATTAACCCCACCCCATCAGAAAAAGGTCGATCTCTTGGCTAGCCAACTCTTAGCAGAGCAAGAAAAGGTGGTCTCTTTGGTCCCTTACCGTGTCCTCTCTATCGACTTGGCAGCTGGACATGGTCATACCTTTTATGACAATGAGACCGACTACGAGACCGTTTATTTTGACCAAGAGATCCAACACGACTTTGCCTCTTGGGTCTCTGGTGATTCGATGGAACCAAGCTATCCAAACGGTTCCGTTGCCTTGATGAAACAGACTGGATTTGACTATGATGGAGCGGTCTACGCCCTTATGTGGAACGGAAAGACCTATATCAAAAAAGTCTATCGGGAAGAGGAGGGCCTCCGCCTAGAGTCCATCAATCCCGCCTATGATGACCTTTTTGCACCCTACGAAGATGAACCAAAAATTGTCGGTATCGTGGTCGGCCACTTCCTCCCTCTGGAGGTCTAGACATGCTTTTTGATTATTCACGTGAGCCAAGGTCTGATATTGCTTTTGTGGATATGAAAAGTTTCTATGCCAGTTGTGAATGCGTCCGCCTCGGCCTCAATCCCTTGACGACTTCTCTTTGTGTCATGAGTCGGAGCGACAACTCTGCTGGCCTCATCTTAGCCAGTTCCCCCGTTTTTAAGCAAGTCTTTGGAAAGAAAAATGTCGGGCGTAGCTACGATCTGCCCTTTGATCTCAAGACTAGGAAATTCAATTACTACCTGGCCCGTAAGCAAGGTCTACCTACAGATACAGCCTTTGTCCACTATATCGAAAGTTGGGCCAAGCGCACCTTTATCGTGCCCCCTCGCATGAATGCCTATATCCAGGTCAACATGGAAATCCAGCAAGTCTTTCAAGAATTTGCTGCTCCAGATGATATCTACCCCTATTCCATCGATGAGGGATTTATCGATTTGACCAGCTCTCTCAACTACTTTATTCCTGATCCTCAGCTAGACCGACGCTCCAAGCTAGATCTCCTTTCTGCTCGGATCCAAAAGCGCATTTGGCAGCAAACTGGGATCTATGCTACTGTCGGGATGAGCAATGCCAATCCGCTCCTGGCCAAACTGGCTCTGGACAACGAAGCCAAGCACCAGAAAACCATGCGGGCTAACTGGTCTTACGAAGACGTCCCCAGTCGTGTCTGGCAGATAAAAAAACTAACTGATTTCTGGGGGATTGGGCATCGAACAGAAAAACGCCTGAACAAGCTAGGCATTCACTCCATCTATGAGCTGGCCCAGGCCAATCCAGACTATCTCAAAAAAGAATTTGGAGTCATGGGCGTCCAGCTCTGGTTTCATGCCCATGGGATCGATGAAAGCAATGTCCATCGCCCCTATCGGCCAAAGTCTCACGGTCTAGGAAATTCGCAAATCCTTCCCCGTGACTACCACCGCCAAAGCGATATTGAATTAGTCTTTCGAGAGATGGCCGAGCAGGTCGCTATCCGCTTGCGTCGGGAAAAGAAAAAGACACAATTGGTCTCCATCCACGCCAGCTATTCCAAACAGGAACAGCTCCCTTCCATCCACTGCCAACGAAAGATTGATCCGACCAACTCTACCGCTCAATTAGCTAAGGAAGTCATCCAACTCTTTCGTTCCCACTACCAGGGAGGCGCCATCCGGCAGATTGGAGTCTTTTACGGGAAGCTCGTAGAGGAGAGCTTCCAGCTGATTTCCCTATTTGATGACCCTGAGCAAACCCAAAGAGAAGAAGCCCTCCAAGAGACCATTGACCACATCCGTGACCGATTTGGCTTTGCTTCTCTACAGAAGGGATCTGCCCTATTAGAAAATTCGCGCGCTCTGGCTCGAAGCAAGCTGACCGGAGGCCACTCTGCAGGAGGTTTAGATGGCTTAGCATGATTGATCGTTCTTATCTCCCCTATCAGTCGGCACGCGACTTTCAAGACCGGGGCATGGCCAAGTGGGCTGGCTTCTTCCTCTCTGAACATTCGACGGCCTTACAAACAAAGCACCTCTCCCTAGAAGAGCTTCGCCTCCTCTCAAACGAAGACATCCGTTGCCTTCTCGAGCAGGCTTATCAGCAAAAGACTTACCTCTCCCTCTCTAGCCTCCAAGATAATCAAGTCGCCGTCTACTACGGCCAGGTCTATAGCTTAAGCCCTTCCGAAGTCCTCATTAAAAATGGCCAGCACTACCACTCTCTCCTTCTTTCGACTATTTTTTCTATTGAACCAGGAGATTCTAGCTATGAAACCAGCCCTGAATAAACACGAACTCCAATTCGATTATTTTTCAGATAATTACCAGCAGTTCGAGCATGATTTTTACCGCTTGGCAACGACTGCGACCCCCTTGGTCTTTTTAGAAGATGACCTGCTGAGATCCATGTCAACAGGCCAGCGAAACTATTTCAGACTCCACCACACCCAGAGTCGCGATCATCGTGACCACTACTTTCACTTTCGCGTCTCCACGCATCCCAAATCCCCACTGACACGGATTTATACCTATCTAGGCCACAGTCCCACCACAGAATACAAAGCAACCTCTTAGTTTTCTAGGAGGTTCTTTTATCATGTTGATGAAGAGGATTTCGCAACCCAACCAATCGCGTCTACAGGAGGATTGTCCACATCAATCCAGATGAAGTCAATGCCGATTTCACCGTTTTTGAATTTGGAAAGACGGATACCATTGATTTCTAGCTGAGACAATTTCTTACCCGTTAAGATCTCTCGGTCTTTTAACTGAAAGACCCCACGAAGAATCCAATTACCAAGGATTTCTTGCTTATCAGTTGATTGAATGGCCTTCCCAGCTTCTTGGTTGATATAGGCAGTAATCACATCACCTGATGATAAAAATCGCAGCTTAAAGGTCCGTTCCTCTTTTGGGAGCGCAAGTTTACTAGTACCTGGCTCAAATCTACCTATCCCTTTACCAAAAAAGTCTGGACGCTCCTCATGGAAATGTTTGGAGTCTGGAAGAGGGATATACACTTCACTAACCGGACGATACACCAGCTGCTCAATTTCTTTAATGAGTTTTTCGTTCCCTATCTCGTGTACAAAGCGAATCAAGTCCTCGCGAATGGACTTCATCTGAGCTTTTTCTTCCTTGGTAGACCATTTTTTCAAGAGGATTTCTTCCAAAGAGAAGGTTACAAAAGCAAGTTCTTCTGGAACCAGACGATCTTTAAATTTATCCTGAATCTTTAAAATCCGTGGCAAGCGATCTTTCTTGGCCAACTTTGAACCACCATTAAAAGCGTTAAAGCCAGAATTTTCTTCTACATTTCCGTGCTGATCTGTGATCACCCACGACACCGACTCAAGAATCTCCGAATCACTTTTTTCCGAGGTCAATAAATGAAGGTGTTCAAAAAGATAAAAGGGATCTTCGACATAATTCACATCCCAAGTATCAACCACAATCTCCTTATTCCTAAAGGTCATATGGAGCTGACTATCTGCAGCCGTGTATTTATAATCATGCTGGCCATCTGTAAAACGGAAATTCGTCGGATTGTTCTTGGTTGTAGAACCCAGAATCTTGAGATGGTCTAGGTCAACAGGCAGATAAGTCGTCTCTCCTACATGGATCTGAGGCTTGTGTCCTTTGGAAGTCGGCATCAAGACATGATAAACGGCTTCTACGTGACTAGCATCAGAATGAAATCCCTTAATGAGAGCTTTTGAGGATTCAATCCGTTGATTTCGCAAGGTCGCAATCTCACGAGCCAGTTTTTCATAGCGAGCACGATTTTCTTTATCAGCAGTCTCCTTGTCAGGCGAAATATCAGCATGAAATCGAATTTCACTCAACAGCTCATTCCAAGACTGTGAATCCTTTTTGAACTGAGCAATCTTTTGATCCCCAGATTCTAAACCAAAGGATTTAATCCCAACCAAATACTTATGTTGCTCATCAACTACAACCGAAGCATCATAGGAGGTATTAGCAATATCCTCACCAACCGCATGAAAAGCCTTTTGGAAAACAGTCTCTTGAAATTTTGAATTAACAATCGGAGCAACATAGCTCTCCCGATCATCAGAATCTTCACCCTCTGCTTTTTGAGAAAAGGCCTCACTTAGACTAGCAAAGTTGGTAATGAGAGTCTTGTATTTCTCTTTTTGTTCTTGTTTTAGGTGTTCCCACATCATTCAATCCTCACTTCTTATTTAAGTATATCAAAAGAAGACTAGTTTTTCACTAGTCCCCTTACTTATATAATTCGTTAAATAATGCTGTAAAACTCTAAATTTCCACGTTTTTTTACCAATCTGAAATAATCTTCGTCTGATAAAATTGCAAGACCATCCTCATAGGAGGCAATCTTCTTCTCTGCTTCCTCATAAGTGGAGACAAAATCTTTCACATAAGACTGGCCTTCAAACTGGCCATTCATCTTGGTATAGATAATGGCGAATTTCCCTGAGCGGTCAAGTTGAGATTTTCCTTGGCTTTCGTTTAAGGCCTTGGCAACATTTTCCGCGATGCGTTTAATCACGGGAACAACTACACTATTCCCGGCTTGCTTGTATAACTGTCCATTAGAAACTCCTTCTGGGATTTTAAAGGATTTAGGGTATCCTTGTACATTGAAGGTTTCCTTCGGTGTCAGTTTACGAATCTCGCCACTGTCTGTCAAGATCAGTGGAACGTTATGTCCACCTGTTCCCATATTTGCTGTTAGGGTAGGCACGACGCCGTTTTTGTTTTCACGGACATACTGACGGCGCCATTGGTAAACTGTATCTTGACTGGTGACTTCAAACTTCAACTGGTCATAGAAATTTTGCTTGCCTTCACGGTAGTAGTAGACCTCGTCTAGTTGATCACCAAAGTTAATCACATCCTGAAGAGTCGTAGTCAGCTTGATTTCCTCTGGAAACTCAAACAAGTCATAAGCTTCCTTGGTATCAAAACCAACGATGTAGATACGCTCACGGTTTTGTGGGATATTTCCATAGTCTTTCCCGTTGAGAACCTTCCACTTGATGAAGTAGTTGTTCTCAGTCAAGGCTTCACGAATAACCTTAAAGGTATTGCCATGGTCATGACCGACCATGTTTTTGACGTTTTCGATGAAAATAGCGCGAGGTTTACGCCCCTCGATCATGCGAAGCAACTCAAAGAAAAGGTCGCCACGGTCATCATCAAAGCCCTTGCGATAACCTGCAATACTAAAGGCCTGACAAGGGAAACCTCCCATAATCACATCCACGCGCTCAGCCGGAATATCCTCTGGCTGAACATCGTGAATATCACGACCATCCAAATAGGTATCTGGATGGTTTAACTGATAAGTCTGACGCGCATACTTATCAAATTCATTGGCATACACCACTCTGAACTCGTTGGTCTGTTCAAATCCCAACTCAATTCCCCCAACACCTGAGAAGAAAGCTGCAATGTTGTACTTCTCAGGTCGGTTCGAACTTACAGAATTTGTCATGTAGTAACCTGCTTTCTAGAAATGTTAGTTATATTAGTAGTATTTTGATAATTTGCAAATAATTGTATTTTATCTTTTTATTGGATATAAAAATATCTATTTGTACCCATATTTTTACTTGCTCCTATGGATTTATCAACAATTTCCTATTATACAATTATGTACTTTCATCATCAATGTTTATTATTGATTATTCTTTTTGGTCTTGATCTCACCAATGCTTTCACTCGTTCTGATAGATGTATCAATAACTTTCTCTCTTCGTTAATTTCCTCTTCTACAATTTGTATACTTTTATCATCAATATTTGATATCACATATCCTTTTACATCATTAAATTCTTCTTTAGAATGAGCTAATGAGTTCCGTTTATCTATCATTCGCATCCAATCATTCAATAATGATTTGTTGAGGGTTTTATCACGTTCACTAAGATGATTATTTTTAAAATCTCTGTAGAGAGATCTATAATTTCTAGAATCTGCCAAGTCAACCTTTAATATTTTTTTTAATTCATACTCTATCTCAGCATTTTCACTCATATACTCTCCTCTAAGAGCATTTAGTTCATCCCATTTTGATAGACTAATTTCAATGGCTTTCTGAAATTCACGTTTAATTACTTCATCACTAGGAGAGGATAAGTTGATAATCATAGTATTATTTAATAATCCTAGATTATCTTCCTTATTAATTTTTGTTATTACTGTCTCCTTTATCTCATCATAATTTTTTGAATAAAGAATAAAAAATTGCTTATAGTTTTCTCGACTTCTTACATCACTTAAAAAGTCAATACCATTATCAATACCATTCGCATATTCTTCTCCTAAATTAAAATCGGATATAAAAAAATCGATTCTTTTAGAACTATCATCCAAAACTTTTCTGGCATCTCCAATGCTTTCACATAAATGACAATTATCTGTTAATAATTGATAACCTTTATCTTCTATAGCTTTTTCTACTATTTTTAAATAGTCGTGAAAAGCATCTTCCATCTCATCTTCTAACCAAATAATACTAATATCTCTACGCATTTTCTAATTATCACCTAATTCAATTATAAAGCTTGTTTCTTCCGTATTTGAAACCACTTTAATTCCCCATTTAAATTTTTTACAAGTTTGTCTAATTATGTACATCCCAACTCCTGTTCCATTTTCTTTAGTAGTAAACCCTAATCTAAAAATATCGTCCTTATTTACTATTTCAGAAGATAATGGCTTATTAGAAGTTATAACTAATCTATTTTCTTCATCTATGAATTTAAATATAATTTTGTCTGCTAGTTGATCCATAGCATTTATAATAAAATTATCTAGTATCATACCTAAATCAAAAATGTGTACTCTGGAAGTATGAGGATTATTTGAAAAATCAATTATAATCTCTAAATTTTTATAAGACAGACTGTTTAAGTAACTCTTTATATAACTTTTGACATTAATGTATTTCCTTCCTTTTACTTCAGAAGTATTTAATTTGAGAATTTGGTTTTTTATTGTAAATAATTTTCCAGAAGATTTTTTTAGACTAACAACATACTCGCTCACTCGTTCAAAATCATCTGTCGATTTAAAATCTGCAACAATTTTTTTATTTACTGAATCTATGTTTTTATACACTCCAGTTAATTCATGAGCCAGCAAATTTTGTTGCGCAGAATTATTACTTCCAATTAGAACATCCTTTCTTTTACTTTCCTCCTCTGCTATGTGTCTAGCTATTTCTGCTTCTTTTTGTTTTGTCTCTGCCAATTTTCTAGCTAACTCAGCCTCCTGACGTTGCTGTTCTGCAATTCTTTTATTTTCTTCTGCTTGCTTCCTTTTTTCCTCTGCAAGTTGCTCTTTTCTTTCTAATTTCTCTTTTTCTTCTTGTCGAATTTTTTCCACTTCTTTGCGAACTACACCACCAATATTAACACGTTCACTTATCAACTTATTAACAATTGGTTTTAGCAGTTCAATCAATAAAGTTATCCTTTCATCATTTCCTGATAATCCTTCACGATTTGAAGTTGAAATATCCTCCAAATAATCATTGTCTAAAATATCAAATGAGATTTCCCCTTCTATATAATTACTAAATGCTTGAGTATTATTTAACTGTGGCATAAAATCTGATACTGCCAATTTATCTCTAACATAAAGTCTTAGCTGATTAGCCTTATAAACAGAATTCCTTATAAATCTATTATTGGGATCATTTTTTGTATTTTCAGATGCTTCCACCATATTAATTGTACTGTGGATTCCTATCCAACCAGTTAATTCATAATTAAATTCCTTTGCATCTCCTTGTAAAGTTATAAATTTTCTTTTTCCTTTTAAATTTATTTTAGTAATATCTGATGGATTTAATTTTTTTACCTTACGTAATTTGTTGGATACTTGCTCTAAATCTGCATTTATTTTCACTGAGTCATTTAACAATTTGTTTTCAACGATACCTTCAGAAGTTTGAAAAAAAGCATACAAATTTTTAAATCCAATTACTTTAGAAACTTTTGAAAATTCTATTTTCTGTTTTGCTTTAGTCTTGTATGCCACTTCGATAACTGCACCAATATTGTTTAACAAGTAATAATTAGCCAAATTCATCTTTAAAGAATCTAGCTTTCCCTCTGCAAATCCAGCTAGATTAACTCCAACCGATTTTATCAAAGTCCCCGACTCAAACGAATCCCAAACACTTCTATTTTCAATAGATACATCATTAATGTCAACACGAATTAATTCAGGAATATCGCTATCAGATGCATTTGTAGAGTCTAACATCCAAGCTGTTTCAGTTCCTCCCTTCTTAGAAACTATATAATATTTTTTTGACAAAAATAACGTCGCTAATTTTCCTATACCTTTTCTTCCCTTTGTCTTCTCAGAGAATTCCTCGTTTGATATACGTCTGTTTCTACCAATCAAGGCGTATTTAGTGGATAAATCTTCATAGCTCATTCCGCTACCATTATCTAAAATTTCTAAGATTGAATTCTCTTTATCGATAGATTCTATATAGAGCTTAACATTTGTTGCACCAGCATCTAAACCATTAGCTATTAATTCAGATATTGCACTCCAATTATTAGTATACATTTGCTTTCCTAACAAGTTTAAAGCAAAATAAGAGAAGTTAAATGGGATACTATTAGTTTCTATCATAATTAAACGCCTTTATAATTTATTTTCCTCGAAAAAATTTTTAATTCTATTAGCCAGATGAATACTCAAAATAGGAGGTACAGCATTCCCAATTTGACTATTGATAGCTTGCAATCCACCTACAAATTTATAATTATCTGGAAAAGATTGAATTCTTGCCCCTTCTCTAGCTGTCAAAGCTCTGTTTTGTTCAGGATGAATGCAACGAAGAGAGGATGGTGTTGACAAATTATTTGTTATGGTAGTAGCAGGTCTATCCCACCACAATCTACCGTAGGTATTGTTATAGCCAGAAGTTAGGTATAAATCTTTATCTAAAATACCATCTTTTACCATCCTATTAATATCGTTTTTCCCCTGCCCCTCTCCAAGAGCTCTCATTATTTTTTGTAATCTCTCACCATGATTTCGACTAACATGATTTAGTAACTCGGTTTGATTTCCTCTTAGTAAAGCTTGGTACTCTGTTATTGGTTCACATATATAATTATTTTTTTGTTCATTATTTCCTAATTTAGGTAAATCACTAATTGCATCTCTTAATGTAATTTCATTATTTAAGGTAGTTTCTTCCGGAAACGTCCACTCGAACTTAATTTTTAAATCCTTTCTTATTCCTATCAAAAAAATACGTTCTCTATTTTGAGGAACACCAAAATCTTTTGCATTAATTAATTTAGTATAGACGTCATAACCACTGACATCACCAAAGCTTGATAAATCATTAAAACTTTCTTTTACATTTCTAATGATTGGGCCGTTCTGTTCATTTTTCATAGTTAAAAGTCCATAAACATTTTCAAAAACAAACATCTTAGGTTGGATAAAAGAAAGTATTCTTCGATATTCTCTATACATTTTAGCTCTTTTATCATATTGTCTCTTACCAACCGTACTAAATGACTGACAAGGTGGTCCACCAATAACTAAATCAACTCTTTTTGAACTGATTCCTTTGGATTTTAAAAAATGTTCATCTATATTAGCAATATCTTCCTCAATCATAGTAACTTTAGGATAATTTTGTCTGAAAGCTTCTGCTGCATCATGATTGAATTCATTTGCAAATCTAATATTAAAGTCATTTCTGGAAACAAATTTATTATTTTTAATTGTATTCTGAAAACCAAAAGTCAATCCTCCAGCACCAGAAAATAAATCTACAACTTCTATCATTTCTTACTCTTTTCCAAAAAATATTCTTATTTTTTATTATACCAAAAACCCCAGCAAATTGCCGAGGTTTATAGTTTATTTCACCAACTTCTTCATCTCATCAATACGTGCGACGGTCGCATCGTATTTAGCTTGGTAGTCGGCTTGTTTGTCGCGTTCTTTTTGGACGACTTCTGGTTTGGCATTGGCTACGAAGCGTTCGTTAGAGAGCTTCTTACCGACCATATCCAGTTCTTTTTGCCATTTAGCCAGTTCCTTGTCGAGACGAGCGAGTTCTTCTTCGACATTGAGGAGGTCTGCTAGTGGCAAGTAGATTTCTGCTCCTGTGATGACGCTTGACATAGCGAGTTCAGGTGCAGGGATGTTTGATGCGATTTCCAAGTGTTCTGGATTTGTGAAGCGTTTGATGTAGTTGACATTGCTGTTAAAGAAAGCTTCCAAGTCGCTATCGCTTGTCTTAACAAGGATTGTGATAGGTTTGCTTGGTGCTACGTTTACTTCCGCACGCGCATTCCGAACAGCACGAATCAAGTCTTTGAGACTTTCCACACCAGTGTGGGCAGCAAGGTCTTCAAAGGCTGGGTTGACAGTTGGGTATGCTGCTGTCACGATAGAGCCTTCTGAGATTTGTCCAAAGATTTCCTCTGTCACAAATGGCATGATTGGGTGGAGGAGACGAAGGATCTTGTCCAGAGTATAAAGGAGAACAGAGCGTGTGATGACTTTCTCTTCTTCGTTATCACTATAAAGGACTTCCTTAGTCAACTCAACGTACCAGTCCGCAAACTCATCCCAAATGAAGTTGTAGAGGATGTGCCCAGCCACACCAAACTCAAACTTGTCAAAGTTGGCAGTAGCTTTTCCGATAGTTTCATTGAGGTTGTGGAGAATCCAGCGGTCAGTGACATTTCCAGCTTCCTTGTTAACAACTTTTTCGACATTGGCAGTTGCTTGCTCAAGGGTCAAACCTTCATTGTTCATGAGGATGTAGCGAGAGATGTTCCAGATCTTGTTAATGAAGTTCCATGAAGCATCCATTTTCTCGTAAGAGAAGCGCACGTCTTGTCCTGGTGCAGAACCGTTTGAAAGGAACCAACGAAGAGCATCGGCACCGTATTTCTCAATAACATCCATTGGGTCAATCCCGTTACCAAGAGATTTCGACATCTTACGTCCTTGCTCATCACGAATGAGACCGTGGATAAGGACGTTTTGGAATGGCTGACGGCCAGTGAATTCCAAGGATTGGAAGATCATACGAGATACCCAGAAGAAGATGATGTCGTAACCTGTTACCAAGGTTGAAGTTGGGAAGTAGCGTTTGAAGTCTTCTGAGTCCACATCAGGCCAGCCCATGGTTGAGAATGGCCAAA
>ERZ773180.1155-NODE-1155-length-13781-cov-7.519379_pt1 | contig 13781 bp, 12 predicted proteins | sample MGYA00511080_ERZ773180 | MGnify/ENA primary metagenome ERZ773180 (study PRJEB29015, sample SAMEA2738175) | human oral metagenome | biome: human oral; feature: human-associated habitat; material: saliva | place: China | collected 2178 ...
TTTAGGAATTCCCATTTCAAAAGAAATCGTTGACGAAATTCGCAACTAACAAAAAGACTCGAGATGACATTTCTCGAGTCTTTTTATTTATTTCTGACAGCTAAGATTCCTACCAGGATAACAATCCCTAAGGATACCATGGTTCCAACTGGTGCTACATTTTCATCAAAAATTTTCTCAGAGAACAGTAGCAGAGCAATCGCTAATAGTAGCAAAGCACTGCATAGCATAATATCCTTGAAGCTTGGTTTGCGTTTTATATACTTTAAAAATGATCTCTGTAATTTACTCATTTGAACTGTTCTCTTTTGAAATAATTCTATGATCCATGGGATAAAAATCTAGCCCAGCAACTCTATCCTCTTACAAGGATTCAAGTTCATAAAGCTCTGCAATAATCCCAGCAACCTTCTTGATGTCTCCCAACATACCACGCATCTCAAAGTCGGCTAGGACTGGAAAACCAAAGCGCTGGCTGTATTGCTTGGCGGTCAAACAGTATTGGTTGTTAAAATTGCGGTTACCCGATCCTACGACACCAAAACACTTGCTAGCATTATCACCATATGCGATAAAGTCACCTACTGGAGTGGTCAAAATCTCCACATCACCATTGTCAACACCATTGCCACCCTCTAGATAGGTAGGTAGAAAAGTGACAAAAGCATTCGACATTTCATAGAATCCCTGACCTTCCTTAACCAGCTCTTTGATATCAATTTTTTCAACCTCAATATTTTGATACTGCTCTAAAAGATAGGATTTCAGGCGTGTTACGAAACTTTCTGTATTGCCACTTAAACTGATATAAACTAATGAAATTTTTTTCATATCTTCCTCATTCTTTGCTTTATCCAATAAAAATAACTACCAAGATTGTATCTTGATAGTTATTGTTTGTCAACTTTTAAACGACTTCTTCCACTTCTGTTTCTTCAAGCAAATCCTTTTGTTGACGCCAGATTTTATAGAAAACAAGAGCTAAGAATATTACATTCATGACAATTCCAACGACAGCTGCACCTTTAGCACCAATCTCTGCGCTCATACGAATCGTTGGATCTGTGAAGAGAACAAGCGCATCTTGAACTCCCATAAAGTTGTAGATAGACCCAATAATGGCAACCAAAAGGTAACCGACATAAGTATAATTAGCCAATTGGACATTTTGACGTACAAGGAATACCAAAGCAACAATCACTAGAATGACTGATACAACAACCAACAGAATATTGAAAATCGAATGGGCATGCTCCGATACTTTAATAGTGTAAGCAATGAGGTCCTTAGCATAAGTTGCCTCTACGCCCGACCCCTCAAGACCATTCATACTTTCTGCCGTTGGAACTGGAGATAAAACTCCAAATAAAGACATAACTGAAAGTAGAGCCGACAAGATTAGTAAAATCCAAAGATAGATTGGTTTCTTTTTCATCGCAATAAACTCCTCATCATTTTTTATAAGTATAGCATATTTTAAGTTGTAAAACAATTACTCCAGGCTAGACTCAACCTGCTTACGATAAGCCTTAGGTGACTTACCACATAGTTTTCTGAAAACCTTATAGAAATAACCGACATTGCTATAGCCGACAGTGTAGCAAATATCCTCAATACTATCATTGGTTGATAACAGGAGTTGCTGTGCTGCCTTGATTCGTTGCTTATTGAGCAACTCTGCAAAAGTTGAATTGGTTTCCTTTTTAATTAGCTGACCTAGATAGACTGGATTGATAAAGAGATCCTTGCTGATATCCTTCAAAGAAAGCTCTTTTTTGTAGTCTCTACCAATTACTTCCAAAACGCTGACTACATTTTCATTCATTCGATATTGACCAAAGAAAGAAGTCAAGGTTTCCTTGATATAGGCTACTAAGTCCTCGAAATCGGTGATGGCATGAATCCGCTTGACAATATCAGTCATATCATCTGCTTTTAAATGCTCAAAGAGATGGAAAACGTCCATTACAAACTGGGTAAACAACTGCTTGGTGATGGATACTCTAGGTGTGTTTTCTAGGACAATCTTCTCTAGCAAGGTTAACTCATCGATAATCTGCTGAAGATTTCCTTGGATAATTACTCGATAGATGGGTTCATAGTAAGAAAAAAGACTTTCAGACTGATCTAAATTAACAGTTCCATAGAATAGCGCCTTTTCGACATTTATCTTCCATTTTTCAAAATTCTCTTGATACGGTTCCTCAAAAGGCAAGACCAAGAGGCCTTCAAATTCCTGACTGGCAATTACAATCTGCCACTCCTGTCCAAGGATATAATAAGGAATGATGAAATCACCCTCCTTGTCCTTTGACAGTCCAATCCACCAGTTTTCTTTATGGGACAAGTGCCCAAGAAGAGTTGCTTCATCCAGTGTTTGACTTAATACCAAGGGCTCCCCAGTCTTTTCACCTAGCTGACTTGCAATTTTTTCAAGTAGATTACCCAATTCGACCTTATCAACTGGTTTAACCAGATAATCAACCACGCTGAGGTTCATGGCCTTTTTGACATAGTCAAATTCTTGGTATCCTGACAGCATGATATAGTAGGCATTGGGTAATAAATCCTTCATTTCATGAATCATCTCAAGACCTGTCTTATCAGGCATATTGACATCAGATATGACGATATCCACAGGATGTTCTCGAACGTAGTCAAGGGCGTCATCCGCATGATTAGCAGTTGCGACGACTTCCATATCCCATTGTTCGAAAGGAATCAAACGCTTGAGTCCTTCCGTGATCATGTACTCATCGTCTACTAATAGTACTTTATACATGTTTACTGTTTAACCTTTCTCCTCATCTTGAATGGTAATTCGATATTGTACACCTTCTTGTTCAATTGATTGAACACTGATTTGATAACGATCCCCAAAATAGAGTACAAAGCGTTCATGAACATTGACGATGCCAATAGATTGACGTTTTGCACTGTAATCCATTGTATGTTCAAAGGTCCTTTGGGCTAACTTAGCTTGGATTTCGGCTAACTTCTCAGCAGACATTCCACGACCATTATCCACCACTAAAATCTCAACATAGCCTTCTCTCCTCAAGGCTTTAATACTGATTACATTATCATTACGTTTATGATCAACCCCATGGGCAAAATAATTTTCCACTAGTGGTTGGAGAGTGAATTTAGGAATTCTCATCTCCTCTAGTCCTGGATCTATCTTAAAGCCATAAGCAATGGACTTAGGATAACGAACCATACAGAGATAGCTGTATTTCCGACAAAATTCTACTTCTTGCTTAAGAGTTGTCTCTCGTTCGTCTGAAATATTGTTGCGTAGCAGACTACTAAATTCATAGATGATATCTGCCAGTTCATTCTGATTTTCCATGACAGCGTACATCCGCAAAAACTCAAGAGTATTATACATAAAATGAGGGTTAATCTGAGCTTGAAGAGCACGCATATTGGCATCTTTTTGGCTTAGTTCAAGTTGATAGATATCATGGATATTTTTCTCCAATCGATCCAACATATCATTGGTTGTTTCGGCAATAAGAAGCAACTCTTGATCCTTTTTAGAAGTATCAACTCTCTTGGTCTGTTCTCCCATAGCAATGGCTTCAAGGGAGTCTACCAAGTCTACAACTTGATCTTGATAGTCAGAAAATGTCCTTTTCAGGGTAAGATACAATATAAAGACAAAGAGGGCACTCAAACCTAAAATCAGTCCTGAACTAGTCAAACTTCCCTTTAACACATAGTCCTTAGGGACAGCAACCTGGACTTGATAAGCATGCGAAGTGATTCCCACCAACCAATCTTCATCTGGCCCTTTTTGTCCTAAATGAAACATATCCGTTTCAAAAGGCGACGTTATTGTCACCGCGATAGGAACCGTGCCTCTGGTGTTATCTATGGCCTTGTATAAAACCTCAGGTGGTAAAGAGATATAGATAACCCCAAGAGCTTGGTCGGAAACCGGATCCGACACAGGAATGGCAAAACTATTGGCATCTGGCTTGAAATCCTCAGCTGAAACTTTCTCACCACTTCGATTATCTCTTCGAGACACAAAAACTTCCGTCGAATCCTGCAAGACAATGGCAACACCCGTTACAAAGTCATTTCGTACATAAAGGTCATCAATATTTTCATAAATGGATACTGAGATATAGGGAGATGCCTTGCGCTCCAACTGCCAGTAAAAATAATCAGGCGTACTAAGGCTAAAATATTTGTAAATCCCCTCTATCCGCGCTTGATTTTCTACTAAACTTTGAGCAAGGCGGGCTGATTCCCGATAATAATACTCAACTTCATTAACGGTTCGAGCCAAAACACGTTGAGCTACCCGATCAGCTTCTTTTTCACGCCCATCCCAGTCTGCATAGGAAAGCATAAGGGCAAAGCTGGAAATGACAACAATCATGACCAAGATATAAATCCTTAGTAGCGAGTGAAGACGAAACTGCTTGGTCTTATTTGTCGGCCAGTTTTTCGTGAATACTTTCATAAACAGGCTCCAATAAATCACTAATAAAGAAATGCCACATACCAATCCCTACAAAGAAGACCAGAGCTGGCATATAGTAGCCAATAATTACCAACAAGACGCTTCCCAAAAGAACCTTAGCCATGGCACTTAAACTCATAAAAATCCCGATAAAGGCAAGCTTTAGGGTATTTTTATATGAAAGTTCGAAATAAACCTGCAATTTCAGAGAAACGGTATAGGCTAAAAAGACCAGTGCTACCACAATGAAATTCAAAAATGTTGCAACTAAGTGTAAAATGGTCTGGTTAGGTAATTGCACCATGAGATATAAACCATATATCAAGACTAAACCTACAATTAAAAAGGTGTAAAAGGTCACATTGCTCTTAACAAAGTTACTCTTGTAGAGCTCCCAAGCTTCTTTAAAACTATATGAGCGATAGGAATAACCATGCTCTGCATATAAACTCATGAGAGTTGCACTAGCTGGTGCAAGTCCAAAAAACACACCTCCTGCCAGTGTCAATAACCAAAAACAAGCTGTGGCAAGCATCCCTAAAAAGAAACGATGAAAGACCAGCTCAAGAAAATTTCCCACGGTTTTCCTCCAAAAATTTAATCTAGTTTTATTATAACATATTTCAAGCGCTCTCAAAAAGCGGAACAGAAAAAAGGTAGGGAGAATTTAACTCATTACCTTTTTATGAGTAAGTTTGGAGTAGATGCCATCATTATCAAAAGTGTACAAATATCAAACCAATAAATATATTTATTGGTTTAATAAGGATATTTGTGCTATAATAAAGATAGATAGAGATACCGATTAATAATCAAAGAACAAAGGCTTTACCAGGGCAGATGGATATGTTTGAAAATTAGATAATTACTATTCAACTTAATTATTGGTTTGACAAAATAACGAAAGGGGTACGAGACATGACTATTTTTATTTTAAGAACTACCGTGTTTTGGATTGCTCTTATTTTGAGTCTTTTCTCTGATAAATTGTTCAAACAACATGCAAAAATCGGAAAAATAATTTGCACTATAATAGCATTAATTGCGGCATTGTCATTTCTGTTCTAAGTTATTTTAGGAATACAGGAATTTGTTCGTCCTGTATTCTTTTTTTCTGCCAAAATGTACATTGATCAAATAAATGACAAGTTGATAAAATTGATATGTAATTTCAAAACAAGATAAAAACGCTCTAGACAATAGGACTAGAGCGTTTTTCTTATGTATTGATTCGTATTGAATGCTTAATTCACTTCTTTTAATGTATGTTGAATAAAAATAATAATTATGATATTCTTATTATTATAAGGAGAAACTAAAATAATTCTGGGATATTTCATCTGAACCATGTGTAATTGTGGCCTGTTTTTCAGTACATAATTACTTCTTTAAGATAAGAATATTCCATGGCCAAATTTTTCTAATTAATTTAGAAATCATTAACAAGGGGGATATTATGGCTGAAAGAATAATACATCAAGCTGATCTTCGAGCTATAGAGAACAACTTGCGCTCTATCCATGAAGGATTACGAACAATTGATGCTAGAGTTGATGTAGCAAACGAAAATCTTCAAATCGTTTATGATGAAATTGGTAGTTTAGCACAAGAATTTCATGAATTTGTGAATATCCAACAAAAAGCTAATAGATTAGGACAAGCTGAAACTCGACTGGTAAAAATCCGTCAAGAAATTGAGAAGAAATATGGTCATTATGATATTGTTCGTCGTACTACCACAGGGATTTTACAAGCTGATGATTTAGGAATTGTCAAAAAAGAAACAATTAGCACTGCAACAGAAGAACTAATGATATCAACTCCAGGTTACTGGCTTGCTCCATGCTTGGTTGCATTAGCAGCATGGATAAATGATAAACCCGAGTTAGCTGAAAAAGCAGTCAAGGAAGGGATTAAACGAAACGATGAAAAAACCTCCCTTTTCTTTGCCTTAATTTGTAGAAGAGCTAACAGAAAGAACGCATGCCTTAAGTGGACTCAACGTTATCTAGCTAATCAAGATGAAGAAAATCTCGACAGAAATTCGATAATTATCTTAGATGCTTTTGCGAGTGGACTCTTGGGAGCTGATACCGAAGGAGTCATCTCACGTCAAATGGATGAATGGCTCAGTCGACTTGAAGAAAAACCTGGTTTTACTGAACAGCAAACAGAACAATGGTCCGAAGCCATTAACTTAAAAAGAAGCGAACTAGATGAAGATCTATACCCTAACCTTAGAAAATATAGTAATAGTTGGCCTGTACTAGAGGATATTCTTGAAGGGGCTCATCTTCATGAACAAATGTTAAACTACCTAACCGATATTTTTGAGAAAAAAGGTTCTACAGAAAGCGTCAAAAATCAATTAGATGATATTTTAGACACACTTGTGACTGATTTTGACAATGAAGAATTAGCTCTTCGAAAACAAGAAAAATTCGAGCAGTTTGTGGTTGACTTCGGAGGAGATGACAACCATGCTCATCAAAACATGAATATTGAAGTGACTGCATTTGAAACCCATAAAGATTTCACCCAGTTACTTACAGATGCAGCAATGAAGCCCGAATCTTCTCACTCAAGTATATCTACCCAAAAATTTGCACTTGCTCTTTCTCGTGATTGGGTAACAAACGCTTATAATGATGTTACTGCAAAAAATCGCATGAAGATTCCTTACGAAATTGAAATTAATGTGGATACTTTTAACGATAAATCAACAGATGGCCAAAACGAAAACGAGTTGATTGAAAAATTTAATTCTCAGATAGATGCTGAAAAAGAACAAACCTTATTAAACTACTTCCCAAGTTTATTTGATAAATTCCTTTTATATGGTGGTATAGCTATCGGGGTAATCGGTTTAATGATGATGATTTCTGGCAATGTTTTCTTAGGTTTAATAGCTATTATAGCAGGTATTTTTATGGTTCTTAAGCATAAATCTAATATTGAAAACATTGAAACAAGTCGCAAGAAAATTGAAGAACAGTACGAGAATAAGAGAGTAAATGGTGAACAAATTATAAGAGCTACTCTGGCTGAAATTGTAGACTTTAGAATTGAATTTGCAGAGAAAGATGCTGAAAGTACTAAAGTTCTTGATTTCCTCGAACAAATAAGACCTGAACAATATGTAAACAAGTTGGCATCATCTAATAGAAAAATTAAAATTTGAGGAGGTAATTGACATGGATGAAAAATATAAAGGCGATAGTAAGCTATCATCTAATAACACCACTCCATTTAAGAGCATTAATACTGAAGAGGATATCACCGAAGAACCTATGAGCGTGTTTGCTGAGGGACTCCCTTCATGGGATATCGTGCCTCCACAATTGCTAGTCAGAAGGAAACGGCAAAAATAATGAATAAACCACAAACATACGCAGAATGGGTAAATATCTTAACTATTTTTAAAAACAAAGATGATGACGAAACCGTTTTAAAAATGATGAAATCTGGGACTATCGAATGGCAATACGGTGTAGCAGAACGTTTCTCTACTAAGTTAATTGACGCTGTTAATTACCGTATGAATGTAGCTTCAGATAAGTTTCAAAATGATTTACTAAAATCCCAAGGATACGAAGGAGCAATCATTCAATCAATTCTTTCGTTGAGAAAAGAAATGGCGTTCTTAGCTGAAGCAATCAATCTTCCTGCAATTCCAGATAAAGAGCGACAACACTACTTAAATCTCGTTATAGAGCAAGCTAATAGTATGCAGAAATCTTTAGAAGAATCTGCAAAACAGGACCGAAGCGGGAAAATGTCAAGTATTATTAGAAATCATAAAATTAATTCTTTTTTAAATAAAGGTGAACAGTAAATGAGCGATATAGTAAAAAGCAAAGAACTTCTTACAAGATATTCACTTGCAAGAATTCCTTTTATTGCTATCAATACCATTGAGCCAAGTAGAACATTAGATATGTTAAAGGAAATATCTGAAGAATTACAACTTCCGTTCAACGTACATACTCTCACCAAAGGTGTGTATGATCTTAGTTCTGGTAAAAATGTTAACGATGATAAATCTGTTTATGGTGCAATAGATTACATGACGGACCAAATGCAAAAGAAACAATATCAAACTATTGTACTGACAGAAGTTCCAGATCTTAGTAATGAAAATAGCGATTCTAAACAAGTCTTAGCACTGGTCAATCTAGCCAATGAAACTGGAGGCGTTGTAATAGTTTTTACTAATACTTCTATTTGGAATCAGCTTCAACGGCAAGGTATGACAGTAAAAATTGATTTACCTAACGAAGAGGAAATGTACTCAATAATTCAAGAATACATTGACGACTATCGAAATGATATCCAGATTGAATGGGACAACTCCGATATTCGAGAAGCTGCTGCAGCTCTCAATGGGGTAACTAGAATCGAGGCAGAGAACGTTATTGCTGCTTTGATTGCAAATAAGTGCATAAGAAAATCTGATTTAGATGAGATAAGATTTGCAAAAGATCGCCTATTCTCTGATATCTCTGGTCTAGAAAAAATAGTTGTAGATGATTCTGTAAAGGATGTCGGAGGACTTGAAGGATTAAGGAAGTGGCTTAATGAAAAGAAAGAACTGCTAACCCCCGAAAAGAAAGATATGTTACGTGAGAAAGGCTTGCAACCGCCTAGAGGAATACTCCTAGTAGGTGTCCCTGGATGCGGTAAATCTTTATCTGCTAAATCAATTTCCGCTAACTGGAAACTTCCATTATATCGTTTAGATTTTGCAACGGTTCAAGGAAGTTATGTAGGTCAGTCTGAACAGCAACTCAAAGATGCTCTAACTACCGCTGAGAATGTATCTCCGTGTATTTTATGGATTGATGAAATAGAAAAAGGGCTATCAGGAGCTACTGGTGGCGCTAATGATGGTGGTGTATCTACTCGTATGGTTGGTCAATTCTTATTCTGGATGCAAGAATGCAAAAAACAAGTTTTTGTAGTGGCAACAGCTAATGATGTGTCTATGCTTCCATCAGAACTTCTCCGTCGAGGAAGATTTGATGAGTTATTCTTTGTTGATTTACCTACTGCAGATGAGCGCAAAGAAATACTTGCTTTGTATTTTAAAAAATACTTAAGTCTAGAATTTGAAGGAGAGTTTGCTGATAATATCATTCAAATAAGTGATGGTTTCACTGGTGCTGATTTAGAATCGACAGTTAGAGATTTAGCTTACCGAGCTATCGCTAATAACAATTTTATTCTCAATGAAGAGAATATCATGACTGCTTTCAATAACGTAGTCCCACTCTCTCAAACTAGCCCAGAAAAAATTGAGGCTATTAGAGATTGGGGGAAAGAAAGAGCTGTTCCTGCATCTGGAAAACCAATCGGTGGAGAGGGACTTGTTCATAAACAAAGTGGACCTAAAACAAGAAAAGTACTTGTTTAATAAGTTCATTATTTGGACACGGTAACTGTAATCTCAGTTTCGTGTCCATTTTTATAATTCTCTAAATGAAGATCTTTTTTGAGATTACCATTAAAAGGAATCTTAAATTGCAAAATATAACTTATAACACAATTAGGAGAAAAATAGATGCCTAAACCAATATTAAATCCATATCAATCCAAAAAACAAACACAAGCAATCCATATCATGGCTTCTAACTTAAAACAACCACAGATAGATAAACTGAGTTTAGATAGGCTTCTAAGAAAATCACGATCTAAAGAATATATGGATGCTATTCATCAACTAGATGCAGGTGGACATGTTCATAATAAAAAAGAAGTAAATGAAATTATTAATACAATCAAGTCGGAATTCCCAGATGTGGATATTAATGGAATTCTCCTAGGTTTTGTAGCAAAATGTTATTTAGGAGCACCTTACGAAGCGCACACCCTAGACTTAGTTGGAGAAATCATTGAGCATTATAAACAAGGAGAAACATTACCTGGTGGACTCGATAAAGCCAAAAGCATTGCTTTACATGGAGGATATGATTTTATCGAAGTTTATACAGACTGTTGTCGAGCAATTAGCTCAAATGGTTCCGTATCAGTAATAAAAGACTAATTGTTCTTTAAATTGATACAAGGGGAGATACAAGAGATAGTTCTTGCTTACATATATGTCAGTGCTGAATAATAAGTATAATATAAGCTAGATGCCTCTGATACTTGTTCTTCAAAAAAAATTTTTTATTTACAAATCGCTACTATTTTATTGAATAATTCGAAACTCCTTCCAATTTACTTGCGAAATTTATAAAATATCTGATATACTAGCAGTGTACCAATTGGTACACTCAAAGTTTCAAGTTTTTCCTCTTGAAACCTTCCTCTTGCCTATTATGCCTAAGAGGTGGCTACAATAAACTTCCTCAGTCATCTCTTATGTTGAAAAGCAAAAACATAAAAGTTCCAAGTTTTTCCTCTTGGAACCTTCCTCCTGCCTATTAAATGCAAAAGTGGCTTTCTATATTTTCCTTCTGTCACTTCTTGCATTTAAAATGCAGCAACACCGTAGAATGACGATTCTACGGTGTTTTTTAATTGTAATAAACAAAATAATTACTGAAAATCATTGTTTAAAATCATTCTTTTTGGTTTCAATCACTCTCACAGCAGATTTGACTGCATGAAATTCATCAATAAATTTACTAATGAGCTCAAAGTTTTGTTGACTGACTCTTCCAGTCATTAATTTTTCAGCAATTTGATTAAATTCGGTCAAATGATCTTTTACACTCAATAACATTTCTTTTGTATCTTTTAAGTAATATTTCCTTGATAATTTTTCAACTTCTTGCTTAAACAAGTCTACATTATTATCATGTATCGTGATCTTCTTCCCATCAGCAATCCAATCATTCGCCTCATAACAAGTAATAAATCTATGTTCAATCGTATCACAAACAAAAATAATTCCACTATCAGATATATACTTTCGCTTTTCCGGAGTTTGTCCCTCGCTTGAATCATATAGCGTCAAACTATTTATCTGCTTAGAAATCCATTTAGGAAGTTGTTCTTCTTTTATTCCAAACCGATCATTAGCTCTTTCAACAAAATGATCCGTCCATACATACTCTGGTGCATATGAAAGTCCCATGGTTGTACTCCTTTATATAACTTAATAAATCATAAATTATATCATTTACGAGTCTATTATGAATTAAATATTTTACTTTTATTCTAACATCCAATTTTAATCATTAATCGCCTGCTTTCTTTGAACTAACTTTTTTAATATCAATACGAGGTAATAATTCAGATATTTCTGTAAAAGCTTCTTTTTTCATATTTAAAAACAACTTATAATTTGGAACTGAAATCACATTCCCATCTGTTATTCCTCCACCTGTATTTGCTAGCTGACAATAAAAGAAATTCTCCTCTAGTTTTTTCATCACATCATCAACTTTAAATGTTGTATTTTTTTCTTTAACTTCCAAAAAAATTTGTTTAAACAGTTTGTTCCAAGCTCTATCGTATTTACGAAAAACAAAAATAGGTTTTTCTTTCTCAAATTCACTATTTAAATATTTGTAGATTCTTCTTAATACAATATATGCACTCAAACGAGATAATTCCGAATTTTTCAAAATATTTTTGCCGATACCATTTTTACCTAAAGCTGGTTGTGCACATGCGAAAGGATAAATTTCTAAATTACATAGTTTGCTAGCGATATTTTTTACATCAGTCTCTTTATTTTGTAATTTTTCAAAATCCAATTTTGTATCTGTTTGAATCAATTGAGAGTAATATTCTTTAAAATAATAATAATCTTTCAATAATGTTTTTTTTCTTTTTCCACTTTGATCTTTAAAAACTGTTCCAGAACTATAAAGCTGCTCGATTTCACTCATTAAGTTGCTCTTCTTACTATGAATAATGGAACTAACACTTTTTATATCATTTAATTGATATCTTTCCTGGATAACTGATGCAAGTTTTATATGATCTGTAGGACTTTTTTCTCGTATGGTATTTTTAATATATTCAATTAAATTAGATTTATCTTCATTTTTATACTTGTTTTCGAGGAGTGTTTTACTTTTTTTATAATATTCCCTTAGATTTGTATTTTTAAAGCCTTCATCAATATCACTATCTTTATAATCGCCTAAATAACCTCTAGGATTTTCCAGACAGTGAAAAATTATAGCATTATCAATATCTCCATGAAAATGAGTTGGAATTTGATAACGCATATTTAAATACTTGGTTTTATCTGCAAGTTCCCACTTAGGATTTTCTTCTATAAATTTATTCCACCTCAAATCTTCATTTAGAATATCCAACCAAGAAAAATCCTCAGTAGTATTAGAGTTTTTGATTTTATCTACAAATGATTTAATTAAATCCTGTCCTTTTTCTTGATGCCAAAGACTAAATTTATTTAAAAATTGTTCGCCATCATCAAAATGCAATTCATTTAAGCTATCTTTTCCTACTATAGTTTTAAAACATATTTCTAACGGTTCTTTTAATTCTTTACTCAGTTCTTCCTTAGGTTTATCTTTTGACATAAATCTTTCCTAACTTGATTTTTCTAAATTTCTACTTCAGCAATTGGTTTGCGATATCGAGGTGCGTGAGGGTTGTGGCAATAAATCTTACCTAGTTCAAGTTTAGGTTTGAACTCTTCAAAGTCACTTGCTAGTAAATAGCAAGGTTTATAGAGACAACTGATTGTGATAGCTACTTCTTCTCTTAAATCATCTATAAGCATTTCTAATGTTTCATACTCATAGATACGTACTATCTCTCCTTTGCCCTCAAATAGTGCCTTAACAATAATAGATGTCCCATTGCCATAAAAGACAGTATTAGAGGCCACACTCTCATAGTCTTTCAGTTCTAGACGATAATACCTATCTGCTCTGGTATCTCCAATTTCAACCTCTTTAGGTACTGTATAAAAATATTTGCCCTTTTCTACTGCCAATACAAACCGTCTGCGAACTTCTAGTTGCTTCAAGTATTCATCTATCCCACTACCGATAGACAAGGCTCTTCGGATAATCGAGGATTTGTCTGAAGAGTGGTTTTTATCTAACCATTGTCCTAAAAATCTGTGAAGATATACCATAATTATTTTTCTCCTTCTTATTTGTCTATATTTATATTGTAGACTATTTTTTAAAAAAAAGCACAGTCTCGGACAAAATATTGACATTTTATTATGTTTAACTAACTAGATACTGAGATAGAATTAATTAGTCCATACGTTTCACTCTAAGTAATTTTGAAAAACTCAAGTATCCATTATAATATTCTTGTTTTTTCTTCATAGTTGAAACAAAAGCTAATTTTACAGGAACTGCAT
>ERZ773180.1159-NODE-1159-length-13771-cov-21.258749_pt1 | contig 13771 bp, 7 predicted proteins | sample MGYA00511080_ERZ773180 | MGnify/ENA primary metagenome ERZ773180 (study PRJEB29015, sample SAMEA2738175) | human oral metagenome | biome: human oral; feature: human-associated habitat; material: saliva | place: China | collected 2178 ...
ATTGCAGATGACGGATCGACATGCGCTCCCACGCGCGGCCGGTAGCATTCGCCTTATAGGCGAAAAGAAGAACCACCGGCTAAGCCGGTGGGTAGCTTTTTGCTAAATCTTCTATTGACTTTCGAAAAAAAAACATAATAAAATATAAAATATGAGTTTATATTTAATTTAGAGAGGAAATATATGATTAAGCGAGCGGTACTTTTGTATCTAGGGCTAGCATGTGTGATACCTTTACAGGGACATGGTGCTAATCCTATAGACACACAAGAACAACTAGATAGAGCAAGAGCTAGTCAAGAAGCGAGAGAGGCACGATTAGGAGAAGAACGGATACAATGGCAACATATATCATCTAATACAGACGGTAAGACACCAAGACCTGCATCAGGACCTATGAGAGTTTCACCGTCTTTTTATATTACGCAGATACGGTTAGCTGAAGAAGGCGGACACTCAAATTCTTCGATAGATAATTCTGCGCCATATAGTACGAGACTGATTAAGGGTCCCTTATATTATCAATCAAAAGGTCAGGATATATTACTTGATGTTCCTCAGACATTTTCGTTTCTGAGAAAAGAAATAAAACCTTATATTAATCGTAAGTTATCTATTGAGGATATTAATGGGTTATCTACTCAATTAAATAATTCATTATTATCTCATGGTTTTGTTACATCTAAAGTGGGAATTCCACAACAATCCCTTGCCACGGGACAATTGCAGTTTAATTTACAAATTGGACGAATTGAAGCTGTTACGTATCAGCCAGATTTACCACATTTACCTTGGCATAATGCGTTTCCATTACGAGAAGGGGATATATTAAATATTCGAGATATTGAGCAAGGATTAGAGCAAATGCGCAGAATTGGATCCCAGTCAGTAGCTATTGAGTTAGAAGCTGGGTCAAAACCGTTATATTCTACTATTATATTGCAAACGTCTAAAAAGCCTCCGATTCATGGCATGGTGTCTATTGATGATTCTGGATTAAAAGATACTGGAAAACTGCAGTGGACGACTTCTATAGGCATTGATCGATTATTCAATGCTAATGATACCTTTCAAGTGAGTTTAAACCAGGATGGAGCTCGAGATGGCGAAGTCAAGGGTACTAAAAACCATAGCATTTCTTACTCGATTCCACGGGGGAAAGATACGTTTTCTGTTTCATATAGTAATATGAAATATCATCAAACGGTACAAACTATGGCAAATCCATTCATTAGTTCTAGTCGAGCTAAGACCTTTAGAGGCACATGGAATCATGTATTTCATCGCAGTCGAACAACTAAACGGAGTTGGGATATAACGATAGCTAAACGTAATTCCAAGAATTATATTAATGATGTAGAAATTGAAGTGCAGAGAGCGAATACAGCATCATTGGAATTTGGCCTTTCAGAACGACGGTATCGTAAACAAAATACTATCTTTTCTCGTGTCGCAATAAAAAAAGGTGTTGGTTGGTTTGGATCACAACCTGATTATGGCTATGGTGCACCAACAACTCGTTATACACAACTTTTATTGGATGTAGATTATCAAATGCCACGTACATGGGGACATCGCCCCGCAAGTATGACAACATCATTTCATGGGCAATGGACATTAGGTGGCAAGCGATTATATTCACGAGATATGATTAGTCTTGGCAATCGATATACCGTGCAAGGCTTTGATGGTGAGCATACGTTGATGGCTGAGAGCGGTTGGTATATGCGAAATGAAGTAGCTAGTTATATACCAAAATGGAAATCAAGTATATATGCCAATATAGATTTTGGGGCTGTATATGGACCTAGTACCGATGTATTGACAGGTCGGTTTATTGCCGGTACAGCCATTGGTATGAGAGGCCAATTTAAGTCTGGATTATTGTACGATGCCTTTGTTGGTATGCCGTTATATAAACCGGAAGGTTATAAAACAAATCATATAACAGCAGGATTCCAAGCGGGATTTAGATTTTAGTAAACTGCTGTCATATCTCATATATAGTTTGGGAGAGAATTTATGAAACAAAAACGATTACAATATAAAATTGCTGTTTGGCTTACAATGGGCCTCATGGTTGTGGATCCTTTAGTAGTTCCTTTGGCGTATGCAGAAAATCCTATAGAGGTAGACCATAATGCGCCTCAACATCGACAAGCACAAGTAGGACAGGCGGCAAATGGTATTACATTAGTAAATATTACTGGACCTACGGCAGGTGGTGTATCTCGCAATGATTATACAAATTTTAATGTGCCACAACATGGTGTGATTTTAAATAATTCATATCAAATGGCGAATACGAGCTTAGCTGGGTATGTGCCAGGTAATGCTAATATGATGCGTGGCTCTGCTTCGGTTATTGTAAATGAGGTCACATCTCATAATCCTACTAACATGAATGGCTTTATTGAGGTGGCTGGACGTAAAGCATCAGTTGTTGTAGCTAATCCTAATGGGATCACTGTAGATGGTGGCGGTTTTATAAATACTGACCGTGCTGTATTAACGACTGGTAAGCCTGAATATGACCCTAATGGAAATCTTAATGCCTATCGGGTAGAACAAGGTTCTATTGCTATTAATGGAAAGGGCCTTAATGCAAAGGGTTCTAACTCCTTACAAATTTTAACAGAAGCTGCACAGTTAAATGCAGGTGTATGGGCTAATGCAGTAGAGACTCGTACAGGTAAAAATATAATAGATGCCAAGTCTTTAGAATCTAAGGCTTTGGGGTCCTCTAAGCAAATAGGTCTAGATGTATCTGCTATTGGTGGTATGTATGCTAACTCTATTACCATGAAAGGAACCAATGATGGACTTGGTGTTAATGTTAAAGGTACATTAAGTTCTGTTCATGCGACTAATATTAGTGCGGATGGTATGATTCAAGTGGATGGCGGAATAACAAGTAATGGTCAGACGTCTATATCAGGTCATGTCATTTCAGTGGGACAAGATGGTGTTGTGCAAGGTGATAACGGCTTATCTATTGAAAGTCAATCGTCTATGACTAATCATGGTTTGGTAAACTCAAATGGTACTACAGATATTCGTGCAACATCGGTAGATAATGCTGAAAATAGTCGTATATATGGAAACACCTTATCTATTAAAGCGGATACTGTATCTAATCATACGGATGCAACTATTGAAGCAAGATATAAAAGTGCTGCAGATGTTTTAACACAAGCTAAAGAGGCGCTTGATAAAGAGTGGAATGCAGATATAACGGCTTATAAGACTAAAGAAGAGTTGCAAGCACATCGTAATCGTATTCAAGAGCTAACTAAGACTTATGATAAAGCGCAAGAAGCAATGACTAAAGTACAAAAGGAATTAGATAGTCATAAGTCTGGTACAATTGCGAGTCGTGACCATATGGATATACAAGCTAATGAAATCCATAATAATGGGAATGCTTTATTGTATAGTGGAAATACGATGAATCTAACAGGCTCTCATGTCATTGAAAATAAGGGCGCTGCCATTCAATCAGGTGGAGAGATGACTCTAACAACGTCTAATCTTGTTAATGATAATGCAAGCTTTGGCATGAAGCGTGTTTCAGATGGTATTACAAAGCATGGGGATAAACTTAAAGTTGATGATAAAAATCATCCAGAAGAAAATCAAATTTTTGATGTCTCTGAATTCCCTGGTTATACAGGAAAAGGTGGCTATGGTGTGGCTCATAAAGTACCAGTGAAACAAGCTGATGGTACGATTAAAATGGTAGATAAGGGCGTTCCACCTGTAAAAAACTTTACATTGATTCGAAGTGAAGAGGAGCATACCCATACAGAAGTTACGAATAATCAACCAGGGGGTATTTCTGCTGGTGGCAATATAGTTATCAATGGCGCTTCATCTAATATAAATAGCAAAATTGCATCTGCTGGACAAGTTATATTTAATGGCGCACATGAGACTGTCAGTGATAAAACCAGTGATAAGGTGTTCAAAACAGGGACAACACAAGTTAGTGAAGCGAAAAGAGTTCATAAAGCTCATGGTTATAGGTATAAATGGCGCCGATATTGGGATCCAGAAGTATTTATGACGCCTTCCATAGAAGAGCAAAATATACAACCAATTGGTACAATACAGGAACATGCTGAGGATACCATCGCTGAGGCCAATAAACGTAAAGTGAATGATAGTCTTGATCCGTTTGGCACAGGTAATCAAGGAAAGTCTAGTATTGGAAATGTAACGATTGAAGGGTTAAAATTACCGACACAGGCGATTTATAACATTCATCCAGATATTACAGCGAATGCATTAATTGAAACAGATAGTGCTTTTACAAATCGTAAGAAATTTGTATCCTCTGAATACATGTTAAATGCGTTGGCTAATGACCCAGACCGAAGAATGAAGCGCCTAGGTGATGGTTTCTACGAACAAGGTCTGATTAATTCACAAATTCTATCTGCTACTGGTAAACCATATTTAGAAGGCTATACAGATAACGAAAGCGAATATAAAGCATTACTAGAAGCTGGTATTTCATATGGTAAAAAATATAAATTGACGCCTGGCATTACCTTATCAGAAGAACAAATGAAAGCCATTACAACAGATATGGTATGGCTTGAAACAAAAACCGTTGTTGTAAATGGACAACCTCAACAAGTATTGTATCCGAAGGTGTATTTGGCTAAACAATCGGCTAATCAAATTGATGCTATGGGCGCTGTTGTAAGTGGTAAAACCATTATCGCTAATACGGATAGTACATTTAAGAATAGTGGTAATATGATGGCTGATTCCATTGTAGTACAGGCAAATACGGTGGATAATACGGGTCGATTTAATGCGAATACTGTAGCTATTGGTGCTACGGATTCTATTCGAAATACTGGTGCTATTCATGGTAATGATCGTGTTACATTACGTGCTAATAATGACATAAGCGTTGAGACTGAAACACATCAATTAGCTAATCAAGATGTACTTATGCAACAAGGACGTATTGGTGTATCAAATCCTAAAGGAACCATAGACATTCATAGTAATAAGGATGTACATTTAACTGGTGCTGTTATTACAGGGGGAGAAGACGGTAACATCTCTATTACTAGTGTTAATACGGTTAATTTGGATAGTAAAAAATTAAGTGCCAAGAAAGATATGACATTAAATGCTACAAATTATCTACGCACAGATAGAGGTACTGAAATTGGTACACAAATTTTAGGTGATGGCAATGTAACAGTGGCAGCTAAGAATGATGTCAATATTCGCCAAGGTATAATAAATAGTGAGCATGGTGTAACGACTATAGCTGCTGGTAATGATGTGAATATTGAAAATGGGAATACTTATAGCCGTGATCAATATGGCTTACAATACAAGGAAAAAGGGCTATTATCTCGTACAGTTAATACGATTCGTAAAGATTACGAGCATACGGGTGTGACAGCATCCACTATTGGGGGCAATACAATTCAAGTAGGCGCTAACCACGATGTAAATGTCACTGGTTCTAATGTGTTAGGCACAGGTGACGTAGCTATTACAGCTGGTAATAAGGTTCGCACTAATTCTGCAGAAGATAGCAGTCGCAATGATATATATCAACATAGTAAGAAAAAAGGCCTTATGGGGGCTGGCTTAGGATTTACTATTGGTAGTAAACAGGTTAAAGATACAGAAGCAGACTCCTATAGAACCAATGTAAATACATTAATTGGTTCTGTTGATGGTACTATTGCTATTAATGCTAATAATGATGCCCATATTACAAGTACGGATATTGTTGGTAAACATGGTATAACGGTAAGTGCAGCAGATATTACGCTTGACGGTAATCATGATGTAGCTATGTCAAAACAAGTACATGAAGAAAAACGGTCTGGCTTGACTGTAAGCTTAGGTGGTTCCATTGCATCTGCATTAAATACTGCACATGGTTTGCAACGCAAAGCAAGTAGTCGAAATGATAAACGATTAGCAACTCTTGAAAATATAGAAGCGGGTAAAGAACTCAAAAAAGGGTATGAGCAGATTAAAGAGTATCAAGAATTTACACCTGAATTTGTAAAACGAAGAGCGGAAAGCTTAATTGACTCAAGCAAAATTAAGAAAGGTTATGTTGCTGAAATTGATAAAGAATTAAAAAATCAAAACTTGTCTGATAAAGAAATACGCAGATTAGAAAAAGATAGAAATCGTTTGGAACAGGAAGCCAATCGAGAGCATGCTGAAGGTACGAACGATTTACAAGATATTAATTCGAAAGATCAAAAACAATATCATGCTAAGAAGCGAGCTAAAAAAGATGGATTAGCGAATATTCATGTAAGTATAGGTTCTAGTAAAAGTCGTAGTGAAACAACTCTCAACAGTCGTAACTATGCCGGTGGGCAACTAGTATCTGATGAGGGTATTACGTTGGTAGCTAAACCTAATATGCAAGATAAAGGTAATATTGTTACTGTAGGTGAAACTATTCGTGGTAAGTCTGTAGCATTAGAGGCTAGTAACGATATTTCTTTATTAGCAGCTACGAATACATCTGAGAAACAGGTTGCCTATGATAGTAAAGGCTGGTCAATAGGTGCTAATCTTAGTGTTAATGGTGGAGGATTACTTGGATTAGATGCGAATTATAACCAAGGTATGGAACGTGGTAATACATTTAAAACAACACATACTGGCACAGTAATACAAGCTGATCAGGTAAATTTACATTCTGGTAAGGATACTACTATTGCTGGCTCTAAAGTTTATGGTGATTCAGTTACTGCTGAGATTGGTGGTAACTTAGCGATAAACAGTTTACAAGATACAGAAACATATCGTGGAAAATCTAAGAATACCGGTTTTAGCGTCTCCACAAATGGACTACAATTAGGTAGTGTATCTGCTGAATATACAAAAGGAACTATGAAAAGTGATTATGCTAGTGTTACGGACCAGGCGGGCATATATGCTGGAACAGGTGGCTTTGCGATTCAAACTAAAGGGAATACAACGTTAGAAGGAGCCGCTATCGGAAGCAAGGCAACAGCAGATAAAAATTCATTAGTGACAGATTCTTTAACGCTTAAAGATATTAAAAATAAAGCTGAGTATACATCTCACAATACAGGATTAAGTTACACATCTGTATCAGGGTTTAAAAATTTAAGTCAAGCTGGTAAGGATGCTGTGTATAATTCATTGGGGTTATTACCTAAATTATTACCAGATTCTAGTAAATCTTCTGAAAGTACTACTAAGTCTGCTATTGCTAATGGTACAATAAAGACACAGTCTTCTAATATTGATATTGATAAAATTTCCCGTGATACGGAGTCTAGTTTAAATAAACTAGATACGATTTTTGATAAGAAAAAAGTAGAAGAACGTCAAGAATTGGCTCGGCTATTTGCAAAAGATGCATTTGAACAACTTCACTACTGGCAGCCTAAAACTAAAGAAGAGAAAATTGCAAAAGCATTGGCTCATGCTGTAGTAGCAGAATCTTCTGCCCGCATTGCAGGAAATCCAGCTGGAAGTGGATTTTATGCTGGATTAAGTAATGAGGCCTTAATTGGTGAAATTCAGAAAATCTCTAAGACAAATCCTGCTGTAGCACAATGGTTGAGTGCGGCCCTTGGAGCTGTTGTTAATGGTGCTTTAGATAAGCCTATGGTTACGGGTGCTACTGAAGCGCAATATGGAACAAAGTGGAATAATTTTGGCTTAGTAATTCCTAAACCATTAATTGGCTCATTATCTCGAGGTATGGTTACAGATATGCCTGGAAATATAAGTCTTATAGGAGAAATGCCCATTGAACAAGCTACAGGTGAATCTACGTCTAGTAGCACCTCTGATCCGAGTACACCAATGGATGATGTAATACCACCGGGGCCAGAATTTTCAAATTCTGATATATTACAACCTCCAGTTGTTATAAGTACTAAAAAGCCTATTCTTACAGATTTACCACCTAAAACGGATCCATATACCGCTAAAGTAAGTATTTGGAATATTGACAAGCAACAGTACGAGGAGACAGATAATTTATATAATTTTAATGGCAAAGAGGCTTTTTATCAAGGTGGTTATGATGAATTTGGTAGGGCTATTTTTGTTGATAAAGAATCTGGTCAGCCTATTTATGGAACAAATAAAAGTAATGCATACTTATATAGGGGATCGGATGGAAAACCTGATTGGAGAATAGTATTACCTGATGATAAATTCGTTAAAATTGGTAAGTATGATGGTTCAGCATCTGAGCATTTAAAAACTACGCTTGGTGATAATAATATGCTATACAATTCTAATGCTACGATTGTTTTTAATGCAGCTACTCATTCTTTAGTTAATAGTAATACAGGGAATCCTTTATCTAAAACTGGTTTTAAATATTTTAAAAATAATATTAGTTTAGATACTATATCTAAAAATGATTTGGACAATCTGCAGTGGGATAACGATGGTGTTACTGTTAAGGTTAAGGGTAAAGATTCTATTACTGATAGAATTATTTTTGAAAATATGGATTCAAATGGGTATAAGTATTCTGATAAGGTTATAAATGGATATAAAACTGGAGTAATAGAGCCTGGTAAGGTTGAGCTTACAGAAAAACCAGAATTTAATTTAGGTGTTGAAAATTTGAATTTTGATAATGGTCTTGGTGGTATTATAGATAGTTGGAATGGTGTGTCTATTAAAGGTGGTGTAAAGGCAAATTTAGCTAAAATTAATATGAGAGAGTGGAGTGGATATGACTTTTGGGGAGATACTAAAGCAAGTGTTTTCGAAGGTAATATAGGTGGAAAGGTCCAGATAAATAAATCTGGCTTGACATTAGGGGCTAATTCAGGATTTAATTTTGTAAAATTACAACCTAAATATTCATATGATATGAATGGGACAAAGTTTAAAGTTGAATCTGAATTTATATATGGTTTTAATGCTGAGGGTGAAGGACATATTGGTTATAATGGAAATGGAATTAATGTTAGTGGTATTATTGGTAAGCCGACAATTGGTGCAGGTGTAAATGTAAAGGGAGGTGTTGAGAATGATAATGGTGAAATTACAATATATGAATATGACTCAAATAAGAAAAATAAATCCAAGTAAAGGGACTGTTTATAATTACAGGTATAGGAACTTATAAATGGAACGCAAAATAGTAAAGCTATTAAATTTAATAAGATTTAGAATTATAGGTACAATTGTTTTATCTATTACAATTGCTGCAAATGCTATCGAAGCGACTGCACCGAATGTAGATTATAGATTTATCATACCTATATTAGTCCTGGGATGTATATTGTTATTACCTTTATTTCGTGGGAGACACATTATTTTCCGCATATATAGGAGAGGTATTAATAAATACAAATCAGTGCCAATAGTATGCCTATTCTTTCTTTTAGGCTTTCATAATAAACTAGTTGGTATAACAATAGAGAAAAAAAACGCTATCGGTTGGCTATTTTTCAGTATTTCTGTTATAGGCTCGATTATTATCATTGTATGGGCGTATTTAAATAATATTCCACTATGGTTATTTATTATTATAATTATATTATCTATTTATAGAATACTTAACTCTTTATATAGTTAGGATAGTATCAATAATTTTGTGTAAACGTCTTTTTATTCTCAATTACCAAACATATTTTGTAACTGGCTAAATGCTGCACCAAATCCACGATGTATTTTACCAAAGAATTTAGCATTATACTCACTTGCAAATGTGCATACAAAAGTATCTAATGACTCGATTGATGGAAACTGTTCTTTATGGCTGATTCGTCTTTTTAGGTGTTTATTCCATCCTTCAATTAGATTATTAGAATAGATTGACGCCCTAATGGATTCAGGAAACTCTAAAAAAGTGAATAAGTCAGTAATATCGGATAATGTATTCGTAATCTTAGGATACTTAGACGACCACGTTTCTAAAAAGTTATACAAAGCTGCCTCAGCTACTTGTGTTGTATTAGCAGTATAAATCAACTTTAATTGCGCCAATACAGGAGCTATATCATGTTTTCTAGTTAGCATACGTACCATACGAGTTATATGTACCCAACAACGTTGGAATCGTGCTTTTGGATATATTTCTTGACAAGCTTGCTGCAATCCTTGAAACCCATCACCGACAAAAAGGAGAATGTCCTCTAGACCTCTTTGTTTTGCATGATCTAATAGCTCTTTGTAAGCTAATGTGCTTTCATTAGGATATATGCCATAATCAATGACATGTTTCTCGCCTGATGGTGTAATACCGATTAAAACATGAAGAGCCTCTTTTTGCGCGGTACCACGTTTAACGGTAATAAAAGTAGCATCTAGATAGACTACAGCAAACTGTGAAGGTAATGGCCGATTATGAAACGCATCCACTTCTTCTGCAACAACTTGAGTCATATTAGAAATAGTTTGTGGCGAATAATAGCAACCATACATTTTTTCAATAATATCAGCTATTTCACGTGTGGTAATACCTTTTTGATATAACTGTATAATCATTTCTTCAAGATTACCAAAAATTCGATTGTACGGGATGAGTAATTTATTTTGAAATTGACCCAATTGAGATTATGTTACCATTAAAGATAGAGAAGCAACCTTCTTTCTACGATTATGCTTGGTAACTTAATCATAAAGAAGATTGGTTCTCTTTTCAATTGTTTGAGAACAGTTTACACAAAATATATTACACTGCCTAATAATGACTGATTTTATTATCAAGTACTTTTATATTAATCATGGGTTTGTGAAAATTTCATGTTTAGGGATTAGGGCTGCCATAGAATGCGTAAAACCACATTCTATGGCAGCCTTTTTTGTATCTTAAAAAGTTGATTTGATGTTAAAAATATTGCCATGGTAGTTAAAATTATTTATCTTCTCATGTATACATGTATACTTATCAAAAAATATTTATCATTATATAAAAATATATTATAATGTTGTCATATTTATGTTTGTGTTAGGTATAGGAGGTCATTATGCAGCTTTTGGGGAATCTGAGAATTCATTTTTTAGCACTTGTGCTTACCGTAGTCGCAGAATTTATAGGTATTAAAAGACTCGGTCCTGTTGTGTTTTTACCATTGTTGTATGCTTTGATTTTAGGGTTATTAATTTCAATTCCAAAATTCAAAATTCTTACAATAAAACAAATGGAAAATTCTGCCGATTATATTGGTATTGCAGTAATGATCTTAATGGTAAAAGTAGGCCTTGGTATTGGTCCAAACCTTGGTGTTTTAGCAAGTGCTGGCTGGGCTTTATTAGTTCAAGAATTAGGTCACTTCTTAGGTACCATTATCTTTGGTTTACCTGTAGCACTATTAGTAGGTATGCGTCGCGAAGCTGTTGGTGCTTGTTATTCTGTAGACCGTGAACCAAATGTAGCGATTATAATTGATAAATTTGGTTTTAGCTCTCCTGAGGGGCGCGGTGTTATGGGCATGTATATTTGTGGTGTTCTCATTGGAGCTATGTGGTCCTCTGTCTTAGCCGGATTACTAGCCAACACTGGTTGGTTCCATCCGTTAGCTCTTGCAATGGGGGCAGGTGTAGGTAGTGCCAGTATGATGGCGGCTGCTTCAGCACCAATTGTTGCAGTATATCCAGAATATGAACAACAAATCATGGCTCTTGCTGGAGCTGCCAATTTATTGACTACCGTATTAGGTGTATATTTTGGTTTATTTATTTCCTTGCCAATTATGGAAAAATCTTACAATTTCTTTACTGGTCGCACACGTGAACAAGATTTAGCAGAGGAGGAAGCACATCATGAGTAGAAGTGAAAAATTAACACAATTTGTTATAGTTGTTTGTATTGCTGCTATTCTTACTGCTATTGGTAATGTAATGGATGGTAAACATGTGTTTAGTGAGAGTTTACTAGGTGTGGCAGTTTTAGCAGGTATTGCTACAATTGGCGCTGTAATTTCTAGTTTGCCTTATGCTAATAAATTCCCTATGGTGTTTTGGGTGTCTTTAGTGGGTGTTATAATCTCTTTACCAGGTATGCCAGGACAACCTTGGGTTATCGAAAAAACCAGCCATATTACATTCTTAGCTACAACTACACCAGTACTAGCTTATGCAGGTTTATCATTAGGTAAAGATCTTGGTGCATTCCGTCGCTTATCTTGGCGTATCATTCCTGTTGCACTAGCTGTAACAGCAGGGACTTTAATTTGTGCTACAGTTTTGGCACAGATAATGCTTCATTTAGAAGGTTTAATTTAATATGATACATAGTTTACTGAACAATGTTTAGCATATTTCTGTGTGATTAAAGAATCGACCGTATTTCGATACGGTCGATTTTACAAAGGAGATTATATGAGTCGTATGACAAAAGAAGAAGTAAAACAAAGGGTTTGCGAAGCTATTGTAAACGCACAACCGCGTTTGCGTGAAATAGCTGAATCCATTATGGATGAGCCTGAACTTGGTTATAAAGAGGTGAAAACATCTAAAAAAGTACGTGATATGTTTGATTCGCTTGGTATTCCTTATACTACGGACCATGCTCTTACAGGCGTGAAAGGTCGCATGAAAGGTAAAGATAGCAAATATACATTGGCTATGATCGGTGAACTAGATGCCATTCTATGTCCACGTCACCCACGTGCCGATGATTTAACGGGCGCAGCACATTGCTGTGGTCATAACATTCAAATCGCCAATATGTTTGCTGTCGCTATAGGATTGCAATCTGTAATGGATCAATTAGCTGGTGATGTAGTTATATTTGCAGTACCGGCAGAGGAAATGGTTGAGGTCGACTATCGTAATAAATTGCGTGAACAAGGCAAAATTAAATATTTAGGTGGTAAACAACAACTCATTTACGAAGGTGCCTTTGATGATATTGATATGGCTATGCAAATGCATGTGGAAACAGCTAGGTCTTCAGTGGGGGAAATGGGACTTGGCAGCACATCTAATGGCTTTGTTGCCAAGCTAATTGAATATCATGGTAAAGTAGCTCATGCAGCTGCAGCCCCTCATGAGGGAATCAATGCTCTTAATGCAGCTTTACTAGGTGTTATGGGGGTAAACTCTATTCGTGAAACTTTCAAAGAAAGCGATTGTTTCAGATTCCATCCTATAATTAATCAAGGTGGTACATTAGTAAATTGTGTACCTGATTATGTTCAAGTTGAAAGTTTTGTACGAGCTGCTAATATTGATGCCATTGTTGATTGTAATAATCGTGTAAATAGAGCTTTAAAAGCTGGTGGAGATGCTGTAGGTGCTACTTGTGTAATAAAAGATTTGCCAGGTTATTTACCAATGCGTAATGATGAGCATATGAATGAATTATTACGTAATAATTCTAATCAAATATTTGGTGAAGAAAATGTCTATCAAGGAGAACATATGACAGCAAGTACTGACATGGGTGATGTGTCTCATTTGATGCCTGTTATCCATCCATGGGTTGGTTGTATTAATGGTGTACTACATAGTGCAGAATATGAAATCACTGTTCCTGAGGTGGCGTACATAAAAACGGCACAAGCTTTGGCTATGACGATCGTAGACTTACTATATGATAACGCAGCTGGTGCTAAAGATGTATTAGATAAATTTATACCAGTATTAAACAAACAAAGCTATATTAAATTCTTAGATCGTATTGCTAAGAGTGAATAAAATATATTTATAGATTGACATTCTTCCCTCTGTATTGCTACAATATTGTGTATAATATATGCTATGAAGCAGAGTAGTAAACCTCTCTAGCGAGTGAGGATGGTGTAAGCTCACATTT
>ERZ773180.1162-NODE-1162-length-13730-cov-32.441755_pt1 | contig 13730 bp, 10 predicted proteins | sample MGYA00511080_ERZ773180 | MGnify/ENA primary metagenome ERZ773180 (study PRJEB29015, sample SAMEA2738175) | human oral metagenome | biome: human oral; feature: human-associated habitat; material: saliva | place: China | collected 2178 ...
TAGAGAAGAGGTAACCTGACAAGTTTTGACCGAAGTACTCAACCATGTCATTACGTTCAAATTCACCGTGAACAAGGACATCAAAGTCAATATCTTCTTGCCATTTGATCCATTCATCAATCGTTTCAGCAAGGAAAGCATCGTACTCTTCTTGAGACAATTCACCTTTACGGTAAGCCAAACGCTTAGCACGAACTTCTTTTGTTTGAGGGAATGAACCGATAGTTGTTGTTGGAAGAGCTGGCAGTTTGAAAGCTTCTTCTTGGATAGCTTCACGTTCTGCAAAGGCTGGCAAACGAGTGTAGTCTGCGTCTGTCAAGCCAGCGATACGCGCACGAAGTTCCGCATTTTCACCAACACGCTCAGTCGCAAAGAGTTCTTTGTTGGCTGCAAGTGCTTCTTCACCTTGACCATTGCGGATAGCATCCAAATCACGAATCTCATCCAATTTTTCAACTGCAAAGGCAAAGTGGTTCAAGATTGCTGGTTCAAATTCTTCATTAGCAGTTGTAAACGGCACATGAAGAAGTGAGCATGAGCTTGTCAAGACAATGTTTTCAGCTGGAATTTGCTCAAGAACAGCCAAGCTCTTTTCGTAGTTGTTGCGCCAGATGTTCTTACCATTGACAATACCTGCATAAAGAGTCTTGTCAGCTGGGAAGCCACCTTTAACGAGTTCAAGAGTTTTCTTACCTTCAACGAAGTCAAGACCGATAGCATCTACTGGCAAGTTTACAAGGTCAGCGTAGACGTCACGAACATCACCGAAGTAAGTTTGAAGCAAGACTTCAAGACCTTTTTTGTCAGCCAAGAGTTTGTTGTAGAGATTCAAGAAGAGAGCTTTTTCTTCGGCAGTCAAATCTTTTACAAGAGCAGCTTCATCCAATTGGATGCGAGTCGCACCAAGTTCAGCCAATTTAGCAAAAACGTCTTGGTAAGCAGCCACTAAGCTGTCTACGAAGTCTTCTGCTTTCACACCTTCTTCAAAGTCTGACAATTGAAGGAAAGTAAATGGACCTACAAGAACTGGGCGAGTGTTCAATCCAAGTTCTTTTGCTTCTTGGAACTCATCGAAGATTTTGTGACCAGCCAATTTTACTTGAGTGTCTTTTTCAAATTTAGGAACGATGTAGTGGTAGTTGGTGTTAAACCACTTCTTCATTGGAAGGGCGCGAACGTCCCCTTTTTCTCCTTGGTAACCACGACCCAAAGCGAAGTAGCGCTCAAGGTCAGACAAGTCCAAGTTTTGAACGGATGCAGGTACCACGTTGAAAAGGAAAGCTGCATCTAGGAAGTTGTCATAGTGAGAAAAGTCATTTGATGGAATTTCAGTGATGCCTTTTTCTTTGACGATGTTCCAGTGTTTAGCACGCAATTCTTTTGCTGCTGCCAAGAGTTCTTCTTCTGAGATTTCTTTTCTAAAGTATTTTTCAGTTGTAAATTTTAATTCGCGGAATTCGCCCAAACGAGGGAAACCGATGATTGTAGTTGACATGATGTGTCCTCCAAAATTTGTTGTTGAAACTATCTTAACAGAAAAGAAATCATCTGTATAATTGTAAAAAATTAGGCTTTGATATAGTTTGAAACTATATCTCAGTTTTAGACAAAAGAAAAAGACTTGAGACAAATGCCTCAAATCCTTTGTGTAGCTTGTTTTATAGCTTTATTTCAGTTAGACGGTTCAAACGCGTTATTAGTAATTCTTATAAGTGACTATGGCTTGTTATTAGAAAAGACTATAGGTTGATTCCCTTCTCTCGAAGATTAGCCAGGCACTCCTCAAAGTAGGCAGCATCGTGCTCCTTGTAAATAGGGCTCGTCAAAGTCTCCTCGGGTAAATCCTCATAAGAAGGACAAATCTTACCACGATAGTTCTTGTCCAGCCACTCTGGGCTGACATTGTAGCCACGGCTAGCCATCTCCTCCATGATCAAACGATGATAAGCATAGAGACGATAGGGCGAGTGGGTAAATACATAGTCCACCGTCGCATGCTTTCTGCCCCAACCATTGCCACGCAGGGCACAACACTCTCGATGCTGCCCCAAGAGCTGAGGACGATGAAGTTGTGAAATCAAAGCCTCATGCCAAAGTCTCATGGGAGTCTCCTTTCAATAAAGTCGAATGTTGCAAGTAGGTATTTGGATATCGTTCAAGCAAATCTCGAGTCTTAGCGATTACATCTTCCTTAGAAGCCTGACCAAAGCGGTAGCGATCCAGCAAGAGCATATAATCTTGTCGCTCATCATCTGTCGCTTTCTTTTTGAAATAGCCCCAAATATGCTGAAAGGCATTGCAAACCTGACCTCTATGCTCAGAGATTTGACAGGCACGGTCAATCATCTCCTGAACATGACTTACCTCCACCTTTTCATTCTTCAAGTATTGGCGAATCTCATTGTAAATATTGCTGGAATGACTCAAAACGAGGTATTTGTTTCTCGCCCAGAGTTGCTGGCAAAGGGCAGGTTGGTTGTTATTTTCCATATTTCTCCTTACTTTCTACTAGTTCCCCGGAAATATGGAAACAAAGTCGTATCTTAAAAATGAGCGAATTGATTACGCCCATCACCCTTGAAACTCTTTCAAAAACTCTTTGAGTTCTGCATCGGCTTCTGGTGTGGTTCCGTGTAGTTGACCGAGCATTTCAAGTAGAGAAGCTGTTTGGTTTTGGATTGCTTGATTGGTCATGTTAATCTTGCTAACAATGTCTGTCAGTGGTTCAACTTCTTCTTCCTCAAAGGTATCTACATAGCGAGGGATATTGAGGTTATAGTCATTTTCGACGATTTCTTCATAGCTTGCTAGATGGGCAAATTTATCAATCTCTTCACGAGACTTGTAGGCTTCCAGAATCTTCTCGATATGAGCATCCGTCATGATATTCTGATTTTTCCCTTTATCAAACTCCTTAGAAGCATCGATAAAGTAGACATCACGGTTGGTGCGGTTCTTTTTGAGAATGATAACCGTGGTCGGAATGCTGGTGTTAAAGAAGATATTGGCAGGTAAACCGATAACCGTATCAATGGCACCTTCTTCTAACAAGGCCTTACGAATGGTTCCTTCCGCATTGCCACGGAAAAGAACACCGTGGGGAAGGACGATAGCCATGACCCCATTATCCTGCTTGAGATGGTAGTAACCATGCAAGAGAAAGGCAAAATCAGCCTTGGACTGGGGTGCCAGTTTCCCAAAAGGAGAGAAACGAGGATCCGCCATAAAGCCAGAGCTTGCTGACCACTTGGCAGAGTAGGGAGGGTTCATAAGAACACCATCAAAGTTGGTTGGTTCCTGAGTCGGCCAGTCTTCATCCAGTGTATCGGCATTGTGGAGGAATTGATTTTCAACAGGAACGCCGTGTAGAATCATGTTCATCCGAGCCAAGTTATAAGTCGAGGTATTGAGCTCCTGACCAAAGTAGACTACTGTCTGCGGTTTATGAGAGTATTTCTTGGCATTGAGCAAGAGAGAGCCTGACCCCATAGTCGCATCATAGATGGTAAAGCCTAACTGGTCCTCACGACCCAAAAAGGCAATCTGGGTCATAAGTTTGGCAACAGGCTGAGGTGTATAGAACTCACCAGCCTTCTTACCCGAGTCAGTCGCAAACTGACCAATCAGATACTCATAAGCATCCCCCAGCATATCGCCTGCATGACCAGCCACATCTAGCACAGCCAACTCCTTCATGACTGCTGCCACCGTTTGGTTTTGCTTTTGCGGAGTCGCCCCTAGCTTTTTAGAATAGAGGTCAATATCTTCAAAGAGGTTTTCATAGAGTTCATCACTCTGCTCAATATCTCGAAACCCCTGAGCCAAATCTTCCAATTGGAAAGTCCCCTCATTGACACGTGCTACTAGAGCCGTAAAGGTCAACTCAGGCTTGATACTATAGTTGAGTTCGTCCTTCATCACTGCAAGAAGATTCTCGTGGGTGTCCGCATCCTCATAGTAGTTACGATAGACCTCAAGGGCAGCCTCTAGACTCTCACTCCCCTCCTCCATGGTCTCCGCCACGAAAAAGAGCATCTTATCTGACAGGTACTTATAAAAGACCATGCCCAAAAGATAGGACTTGTAGTCATTAGCGTCCATCTTAGAGCGGAGAACATCCGCTGAGTTCCACAGAGCTTGGTAGAGCGACTGGGAAGTTTGTGTTGTTTCCATAGTGTTTCTTTCTAAGTTTTGAAATATAATTGTTAAAAGTTATCACTAATCATCTAGATAAACATATCTTGCAAGAGTTTCCTTTTGAGTGTCTCTAGCTGAGAAATTTTTTCTTGATGAGAATTGACGAGGTTATCTAGGTTGGAGAAATATAAGCCGATGGCTTGTTGTTCAGCCAATTCTTTAGGTATTACTAATCTAGTATTGAAAAAATCAGCTGGGGCAATGTTTAATAATCCATGATTTCGCGCTCCCTCAGCAGCACACATTGAAACCTCTCTATGCCACTTATCACTTTCATAATAATGAGCAAGATAGTCCGAATCAACATCTACTGCTTTAAAAAGAATATACAAAGTAGATAATACTCCATTCTCATACTTATCAAGACGCTTTATTGCTCCTAAGGGATAACCTGTCGAATAACTTTTATTATATGCGAACTCCCCCTTTTTTATAAGATAATATCCACTTACATCTTTCGAAGCTATCTTTTTCTGAAAGAATTCCTCCTGATCTATCAACCCGAATTGAGCCGATATCGTTAAGGCTCTTTCTGACACTAAATCATTATTCTTTCGTGTCACACGTTTAGATATATCCTTTAATCTTTTTTCAACCCACTCACCTTCAAATCCATCCAGACGAATCTCAGGAACTCTCTGTCCAGCTTTGGGAAACATCTTGGAGAGCATGGTCGCCTTGAGAGATTGGTAGTTGGCGAGATTGTCCTTGTAGTTAGACAGAAGATTGTCGAGGGTGCGGAAAAGGGATCCGATGGCGGATTGTTCTTCGAAAGAAGGAACAATAACATCCCATTCTTTTACCTCAGACATTGGAACTAAATTTACCATTGCTGATGCTGGGTTAGCTTTGGTTAGTTTATTTTGCATTTCCGGAGACCGCATCCATTGTAAAAAGAATTCTTTATTAATATTCTTATTAACTCTCAATCTGATTAAAGCTTGATTGAACACTCCTTTCTCAATTCCATCAGGTACGAGTGAAATCTTACCAATAGTACCAGCACCACTCATAATAAAGTCACCAGATGACAACATAAATTTATTTAGTTCGTGATATTTTTCTTCTGAGATTCTATATCTAGTATTAAAGTGGTCATAAATAGCGTTCTGCTGTTCATAGACTACATACTCGCTATTTTGAACAAAAAATTCTTTTTTCAAAGCACTACCGAATGGACCACGTCTGATTCCCTCTTCTAAGTTAAGCAAATTTTTAAATTTTACTTGTTGCCAATCAATTTTAGAATTGTTGAATCTAATTTTAGGAATTTTTCTATTCTGATTTTTCATCATCACTTCTTTCTGACTCTTTTAATGCTTTAGATTTACTCTTAAATTTTACTTGTGGAGTAACTGTTATATCTATTTCACCTTCTCCATCAACATCCACTTCAACAGGTATAGGGTATAACTCACCTACTATAAATGCCGTCCCTGTCGGTAAATAAGAAAATCTTGTTAACTGATTTTTATTTATATAAGGTATAGTTTTCAGAAGATATTCTAAGTCGACATTATTTTTAATTCGATGAATTAAATAATTATTGCATTGAGAAAGAACAGTTGAAGACAACTCACTTGGACGTTGGCTGGATAACATTAAAAAACAACCAAATTTTCTACCCTCACGAGCTATCTTTTTAAAAACTTCAACTTCACCAAAAAGACTATTTTCATTTAATTTTGATATATATCTATGAGCTTCTTCAAAAATAAACAAATTGACATCCCTATCTTTTATATCTTTTTCAGAACTCTTTTTGAACTCTTTTTTTAACATATAAGTAGTGAAAAACAATAATAAATCATCATCTAAACCAGAAACGTTATAAACTGTAATTTTTGATTCTTTAGTACAATCATCTGTTTTTAATTTAAACAAGTTACCATATCTGAACTGAATGTGTTTAATTCTAGTTTCAAGGGTTGCTGAATACCCTCTTGCTTGAGTATTCCCCTGACATTCTTCTAGTAGAAATACAAAATTCAAAGCTTCAAACAAGTCTGCAAAACTATTTATTGTATATCTAGCATTCTCAATTTCTTTATTTATTTCCGAATGACTTACATACATTTTACTCTTTAAATTAGATTTGAATACTGTTTCATCATCACTACCATTGAAGTTACCAAATCGAGCATCATACTTTGTTGTATCAATACTTGTATTCTGTAAGATTCCAATAATTTTAGCTCGTTTAGCTACAGCATCAGATTGTTGATTATGATATAAGTTATAGGCTATAAAACAGCTTAATTTTTCTCTATCTAATTTGTTTTCTGATAAACAATTGGCCAATTTCAATGCTGTTTGAACTACAGGCAACTGTACAAGTTCTGATGGTTTTATCAAATTCAACCAATCTTGCAACTCTAATGACTCTATTTTTATCGAAAAATCTTCCAATACATCAATATTATTTACACCGTCTATCTGCGAGTATTCATTATGTATATCAAAAATATTTAAATATAAATTACTTGCTTCTTTAGTTGTTATTTCCTTAATGATTTTTCTGACTGTGGTAGATTTCCCTGAACCAGTATTACCTAAAATAGCAGAATGATGAGTAATCAATTTATTTAGATTAATTTGTGCATCATATTTATCTTGGATAACTCCTAATAAAATTGATGTTTCTCTTTTCTCAATAGAAAATAACTTCTGCAAATCCTCATCACTTGATAAATAGACTCTATCTTGTAAAAAGGGATATTTTTTTAGATTAAAGTTAATTTTGTCGTTTTCCAATATTCCTACAGGAACACATTCAAATCTTCCTACATAGTCAAACTTTGATTTTTCATCATTAACAATTTTAATTTCCTTGTCTTCCACTCTAACAACTTGGTAAACAAATTTATCTCCAAATTGACTTTTTATAGTTACATAATCTATGACTCCTTGGGTGATATAAATTTCCCCTTTAAAGTTATAAATTAATTTTTCAAAGTCACTAACTTCAAAAATTAATCTGTCATATGAGACTGATACTACCCGCCCAATACTATTCATCTAAATCTTCTCCCTCTTGTTCTGATTCAACCTTTGGAGCATAATTTATTATTTCATCAACAATATAATTAAAATAGTGGGCCTTCACTCCATCACAAGACGTATCCCCTCCAATTAAATGAAATCCATCTTGAGTCTTAAATTCATCAAAAAATTTCTTCATATTATCTTCTGATTTATTACCAAAAACAATCAAAGTAAAATCTTGATGTTTTAGATTTTGAGAAATGATATTATTAATATGCTCGTCAGGAAAACCATATCCCATAACAATAAGGACTGTATTTGGAACTTGAAGTATATTTGCAAATTCCCTAAACAGTTCTGAATATGGAGCTTGTGCAGTTTGTCTATGCTTTAACATTGTTGGATAAATAATAATTTCTTCATCACTCTGTTTAAAAAGATCCTTTTGGATTAATTTCCCACTTTCATCAGAAGTCCAATTAATTGAACCATGTATTTTTAATAGATTAGCTTCTTTAGAAGTGGGTTGCCATACATCCTTATATCTATTTGTATCGTCTACTACTCTTTGCTTAAATGAATTTACATTAAAGTTTCTATATAAATTATTCTCAAAACCTGTTGAATAAACAATGCGGTTGCTTTCTAATGAATATTCATTAAACAAATCGTAGTTCGTTGTCACTATGTTGATTTTATTACTCAACTCAGTTCTATATTTAAAAACAGATTGATAAAATTTATTATAAGTATTTATTGTTTCACTATCTTTATATTTATCATCATCTAGAGCTGGTATAGTTTTTAAAAACTCACTTTTCAAGGTTCTTATCACCTCTTTTAAGTTATTATTATTTGGTTGGAAACTTAAGCCACTCTGTAACCAGTTGAGTAAACTTTCAATGTCTGAAAAAGATTTATAGATATGTTTTCCTATTAAATCCTGATAGTCTTCAGATAGACCTTTTACAAATTTAGCGATAGTACCATTATGTGATTTTATTTCCTTAAGTAAATCATCAACCTTTTTACTTTCGTCCTTTGTTAACCAATTATTGCATGATTCTAGACTTTTAGTTAGATAATCCAAATCTTTACAATTTATAAACTCTTTAACTTTTTTATAGACATTTTCATGACTCTCTAAAATATTACTCATCGTTTTATTCATAAGTGGAATTGCTCCTGATGAACAACCCGAACCTACAAATATGACTAAGTTTTTAGATACAAGTTGTTTATTGATGAATTCTTTTAATTTATTTATTTGTTGTTTTTCATTTAGTCCTAATAGAGTATCTTTGTTATTTTTATAGTGATATATTTTCCCAACGTTACCATAATTACTCATTATTTTTCTCCATCTTCTTTATTTTCAATACTTTTTCACAATATTCATCAAAATGATTTTTGAGAATATTATCTAGTTCTGTTAATAAATCATTCGTTCTCTGCTCTATATCAGCTTTATAGAATTTTCCTCTTTTAAAAACTTCATTAATAAAAAATTTTGCCTCATTTTTGTCCTTTAAAACATTCTTTTTACCCTCAAAATCTTTATCTGAAATTTCTACATTTGTATCTCTATGTAATAAGGTTAAATTTCCTAATTTATTCTTGTCAGAATCTCCCAGTTCAAAATCACTTTGAGGTATAATATGTTCCAATTGCCAAATCAATTTACCTTTATGATCTAATTTTGTAAAATCGATTGTTCTATCATTATTTTTAAACTTCTCAATACTAACAAGCAGAAAACGAGTGAAATGAACGTGAGTCCCACGATAGTAATTTTCTCGTCTCCTATTCTCGTCACTCATAAACCTCAAGATTACTTCTTGGTAGTTCCCTGTTTGCATATACCTATGCTTTTTATCCTGTTTCTCAAAATAATCTAAAAATTTATTACCAAATACTTTTTCAAAACTACTTCGTAACTCCTGCATATATTTCCTCTTTCTTAAGTTCTGAATCAACTTATCATCGTGTCAAATGAAAATATAGTCTTTTGACATTTTTTCTATGAGATACTCTTACTAAACTCTACTAAAATTATACCACGAAACCACAAAAATCCCCCTTAGAAATTCGCTTCTAAGGGGTTGTCTTTATCCTGCTACTTGGGCTGGTTCTGCTGGTTTGGTCTTTTTATCTTTCTTGTTGCTTGTAATAAGACGACGCTTGCTGTCTCGGATGCCATTGAGTTCCTTGAGGAGTTGAGTCAGGTGTTCCTTTTCAGGGTAGGCTTCTGCACTGGCTGCGGTATAGCGCATAAAGAGGTCGTAGCTGGTTGAAAGTTCGGTACGGAGTTGTCTGGTCTTTCCAACTTCCTTGGCAGACTTAGAAGCACGCGCCTTACTTTCCACTTGGTCATATTCCTCTTGAGCATTGATCACCGCCGTCAGCATAGGTGTCAGTCCTAGACTGGTCACTGCCTCATGATAGGGTGTTTCACTAAGTGTTTTGAGCAGGCTCTTGATTTCTGCCGTTTCCACATCATTGCTGTGCTTAGTAATGTCCTTGTACTTGGCAAAGACTGGTTTCAGAGTTTCATGAGCTTCTTTGAGCTTGGCATCCTTAATCTTAGCAAATCCTCTATGAAGGGTAAAGAGACCGACCAAAGCACTATCACGATTGCGATCCACTTCTGTCAGATTACTAGACTCTTTCGTTTCCACCGCCGCAAGTTGAGCTTGAAAATCATCTAGCTTAGTCTTAAAGGGTTCCAAATGTTTGGTATACATGCCCTCATCCTTGTTTGTCTTAGAAAAAGTAGCTAGACTTTGATGAGTATCCATCATCAGGCTCTCAAACTCACGGTTAGTAAAGTTGCTGTAACTAAGCGGGCGAATAGCGTATGTTTTTGTCATGATGATATCCTTTCTATTTTCCATTATGTAAACTTTTAAAATAATTCTAACAGTTACTTTAAAAGATTTGTTCCACTTCCGCTCAACTGTCATTATTTCCATCTAAAAGGTACTTTTCAGGAAAAATCAGACAGTTCAAAATAATACTCAATGAAAATCAAAGAGCAAACTAGGAAGCTAGCCGCTGGCTGTACTTGAGTACGGTAAGGCGACGCTGACGTAGTTTGAATTGGATTTTCGAAGAGTATTAAAAAATCCCTATCTGACTGGACACACACTCCGTCCATCAGATAGAGACTCTTACTATTTTTAAATTTTAACTTTCCTAGCTTTAGAATACATTTAAACTTTAGGGAAGACGACTATTCGAAAGCTAGAAGACCTCAAAACTCTCTCAGATAAGCTATTCGAAACTTAGAATACTTGTAAATTTATGTAAGCACACTTATTCTAAACTTAGAATACACATAAACTTTAGGAAATAAGCCTATTCTAAGTCTCGAAGAACTATCTCCCAACCCTCAACGGCTCAATGACTTCCTCCACCAGTTGGGTATAAGCTTCCTTGATTTGTTTTTTATAGAGGAGAGGATTGAGGGCATCCGCCACCTCTAGCTTATAGTCCTGATAACGCTGGCTCTTAGTCAGCTGGCTTTCTCCTAGTTGTTTTTTAGCTCCCTTACGGTAGTGTTCAACATAGTATCGGAGTTCATCCTCTCCGACATACCAACGTTTGCTAAAGACTTGGATATGTTGTTGGATGACAGCCTCAATCATCTGATCCAAGATATTTGCGATAGACTGACCACGATAGCTTTCCGGATGTTCTTGTACCTCTCTCCACAGTTCAGTGATGATCTGGGCAAGATTTGGATTGATCTTCTCAAGACTCTGAATATAGTTATCCACGGCTTCCCTATCTTGAGCGCTTAGGTTCTTTTCTTGACTTTGACCTTGTTCAATTAGGCTTTGAATCAAGGTTAAGATATAGGCATAGTTGATCTCATCCACTTGGATAGACTCCAATTCATAGTGGATATCAAGTGGCTCTCCATCGTCATCATCCTCTACTCGGCTTTTTAATTCTGCAAGGACATTTCGATAAAGTCCCAGATACCTTTCCAACTTTTCTCCATCAAGTTCCGTCTGACTGTAAAGCTCTTCCTCATCATACTCTTTATACACTCGGATAGAGGCTAGGTATTTATCAAAGGCTTGATAGGTTTTAGCCAGTTTCCTCAACTCAGGTGTAGAGACTTGCTCGAAATCTAGACCATTCACATAGTCATCAGTAGCAAGATTTTTGAAATCACTGCAACTCCGCAAAAAGTTCCTCTTTTCCTCTTCCCAGCTTGGGGCTAGAACCTCGTTTTCACCACCATTTGAGTAGAGCTTGAGGGCATTATCTACTGCTTCCTTAAAGGCTAGAGGCTTTTGGAAGGTGATGATATGACCGTAGGTCTTACTGGAGTCAAAGATCCGGTTGGTTCGGCTAAAAGCTTGAATCAAGTCCTGCGGTTGCATAGGCTTGCGGTCAATAAAAAGAGTTGACAGACAAGGAGCATCAAAACCTGTTAAGAGACGATTGACAACGATGACTAAGTCCAACTGTTCCTTGCGATAGAGGTATTTGTCCTGTTTCCGAGCTAGACGGTTATTGACATCCGTATTAAAACCACGAAGATCCGCCATGGTAAAGTGGGTATCAAACTCTTGGTTATAGTCTTCTAAAACCTGCTTCATGTGGTCTTGGTTAGCTCTTGAGTCTTCTTCATTCTCCGTAACAGAGTAGGTAATGGTCGCCTTTGGAAAATCAGGAAGAACCTGCTTGACCCTTTCCGATACCTTGACCCTCGTCTCCCCAGCTTTGACTCGTTTGAGCAGGTCATAGTAGGCTTGGGCTTGATGGATAGACTTGACGGTCAATATAGCATTATAGGTCTTACCCACTCCCTTTTGGAAGCCTAGCTGTTGACGGGATTTATTGATAATGGCATCCAAGACTTCCAGCATATGCTCCTCATCCTCGTAGACTGTATCTGGTAGGTCATTTTCAGATTTATCCGTGATGAGGGTATTGCGATAATCTACCTTAAAGCCTAAAACTGCTCCATCATGGATGGCTTCCTTGACTGTATACTCATGGAGACGGTCTCCGTACTGTTGCTGGGTGGTTTGGGCTAGATCGCCGACCTGCTGGCGTTTATTTTCCTTAAAGATAGGTGTGCCTGTAAAACCGTACCAGAGAGACTGTGGGAAAAAGGCCTTAATATCTTTTTGTGTTTGAGGTGTTACAGCACGGTGGCATTCATCCACGACAAAGGCCACTCGAAGACCCTTGATTTTGTCAGCATCACGCTGGTAAAGTCCTTGCTCAAACTTACGCATCATGGTGGTGATTTTCTGGATGGTGGTCACCACGACACGCTTATCATTACTTCCTAAGCGCTTAACCAAATCATGGGTATTATCCGTCTCATCGATATCAATGACATCATTGGTCGCATAGGAGAGAAAGGACGAAGTAGTCTGTTGGTCCAAGTCCCTGCGGTCAACGACAAAAATCGTCTTTTGGATGGACGGGATTTGGAGGAGATTCCGCGCTACCTTATAAGAAGTCAAGGTCTTTCCTGAACCTGTCGTATGCCAAACATAGCCAGACTCCTGACGACGAGAAGCTTCCTGTACCGCTTCGATAGCATGAATCTGATAGGGGCGCAAGAGGATAAGAGCTTTCTTGCTGTCATCAAGGACAGAATACTGCATGACCATCTGATGAGCACGAGGGATAGAAAGGACTTCGTGGGCAAAACTGGTCAAGCTCGTTATGGGTTGGTTATCCTTATCCACCCACTTGGTTAGAAATTGCTTGTTGAGTTTATTTTCTCTGGCTGCAGCGATATAGCGTGTATCTACCTTATTGGTCACAACAAACATCTGTAAGCTAGAGTAGATGCCACGGAACTTGCCTTCGCGGTCATATTTTTTAATTTGATGAAAGGCATCTAGAAAAGCAACTCGGGGACTTTTAAGCTCGATCTGAATCATTGGAAGGCCATTGATCAAGAGGGTCACATCTAGCCTACGGTCTTGATCCTGAGGATTTACCTTGTCTCTCTCGACTTGATTAACTACCTCATAACTGGACTTGCCAGCTGCGATATTGTCTCGCCAGATGACGGATAAACGGATAGTACCCAAACTAGCATCTTCTCTTTGAACCTCAACCTTGGCAATGCCATTTTCGCCGACCAACCACTTGGCTGCATCATAGTAGCTAACAAAGTTCAGTTGATTCTTTATCTGGCGTTTTTCCTGTTCTGTCAGGGGATAATCTGCCAATAGCGCTACATTGTTCTGGGCTAGCTTTTCAAAGAAGTTTTCCCATAATTGCTCTTCAGTTTTAAGGTCATCTCTGTAAGTCCATTGACTTTCTCCAGTTACCAGTTGGTTGATCAGTTGTTTTTCTATCTCCAGTTCTGGTTTTACCTGTATCATACTCTCTCCTTTGCTACATATCTTCTCCCTTTATTATAGCATGTTTAGATTCAAAATCCATCACTCTTCCCCTCACAAAAACAATCCATTCCCCCTTTCTCCTCCAAAATATGGTATAGTAGAAATATACTATCTATGAGGAGTTTACATGTCACAGGATAAACAAATGAAAGCTGTTTC
>ERZ773180.1164-NODE-1164-length-13711-cov-30.018600_pt1 | contig 13711 bp, 5 predicted proteins | sample MGYA00511080_ERZ773180 | MGnify/ENA primary metagenome ERZ773180 (study PRJEB29015, sample SAMEA2738175) | human oral metagenome | biome: human oral; feature: human-associated habitat; material: saliva | place: China | collected 2178 ...
CAGCAGGTAACTACACTGTAGGTAAAGTTGATGGACAAGGTCACCTTGAGTCATCAGACGCTACAACAGGTAAAGTTATCGAAGGACGTAAAGATGTTACTTACATCTACAAACTTAAAGAACAACCAGCACAACCTAAGGGTAATGTTTACGTTCACTATGTAGATGAAAATGGTAACACTATCAAACAATCTGTAACAGATGAATTTGGTCAACCAGTAGGTAAAGATTACGATACAGTAATTGATAACCGTCCTAAGACAATTGTTACTGCTGATGGTAAAGTTTACGAATTGGTACCACAAGGTAACTACCCAGTAGGTTCTGTAGATGGTGATGGTCACTTGACAACAACTGACCCAGTAACTGGTAAAGTTATCGAAGGTGATAAGAACGTAACTTACGTTTACAAACTTGTCGATACAACTCCAGAAAAACCAGTAACACCAACTCCAGGTAAACCTGAACAACCAACTCCAGGTAAACCAGTTGATCCAGCTCCTAAAGCTCCAGCTAAAGCTACTCCAGTTAAACCTGCACAAGAAATGGCACAATTGCCAAACACTGGTGAAGAGTCTAACGTAGCAGCTACAGCAGCTCTTGGATTGCTTGCAACTGCATCTGGATTGGCTCTTGCGGCAAAACGCAAAAAAACTGAGGAATAATATTCCTTCGACTTACCCCTAAAACTTATGAGTGACTAGTCCTAATAAAAACTAACTACTCTTAAGTAAGAATAAGCCGATTAGCTTCGTTCTAAAAAAGACACATTCCGATATGGGATGTGTCTTTTTGTCGTGTTTGAAAATGAGAGAGGGTGTCTTAAATGTTAGTCTAAGTCTCATTTAGACTTAGTATTAGAGAGTAAAGGCTTAGTTTAGTAAGCTAAAATCTTAGATGTGGAAGAAGTAGACTTTGAATTTTAAGACAACTTTAAGTTTTGTTTTGCAAAATGTAAGGTGGGTGAAAATGCTATAAAAAAGCATTTTCAGTATTTATACAGCATAAAGCGTTTGCAATCTTTTTTGAGGGAAATAAGAGTTTATATTAGAGCTTACAAGAATTTTATGATAAAATTTATCGGTGAGTTTTAATTCATAAAACAAGAATGGAGTAGATATGTTTTTTAGAAGGAACGAAGGGGAATATCGCGAAACTGATCGCGTGACTCGTTTTAAATTGATTAAATCAGGTAAGCAATGGCTTCGTGCCGCGACATCTAACTTTGGACTTTTCAAGGTTGTTAAAGGTGGGGCAGACGCACCATCAGTTTCAGCACAAAGTGTTGAAGAGAAAACACCGCTTCTCTCAGGGCAAGCTCTACTTAAAGGGATTGCGGCGGCAGGTGCAGTGGCTGGAGGAGCAGTAGCGACTTACACTGCTCAAGCGGAAGAAACGACAACACCAGCTTTGGAAAGTCAAGTAACTGCTAATCAAGATGTGGCGGTCAACTCTGAGTCAGTGGTATTGAGTGCAGCACCAGCTTCTGAAACTTCAGCAGTAGCATCAACAAGCCAAGAGTCTACAAGCTCTTCAGTAGATGCTCAAGCAAGCACAGAAGCATCAGTTTCAGTATCACAATCTGTGTCTCAATCAATTTCTGCTGAATTGTCACAAGCTATCTCTGAATCTGCATCACTCAGCAAAGAGAATTCAACTTCTAATAGCCAATCACAAACTGAAAGTACAAGTGGTTCAAACTCAGAATCAGCTTCTGATTCAGCAACTTCAACAAGCTCAACTGCCTCTGAAAAGGCGACTCAAGATGATGAAAAAACAATCTTGGATCAAAACGTTTCAGAAGCAGAATTGCTCCTTAACATCGCTAAAAGTTATCAAGCTAAGTTGACAGATACAGCTGCTAAAGCTGAGATCCAAACGGCTATTACAACTGTTCAAGAAGAAGTCACTAAGTCAACGACATTGATCGCGGCATCAGCAACAAACGCAGCTTACGCAGAACAGCGTGAGCGTCTTGGTAATGCCGTCGATAACATGATGACCAAAATTACAAATGCAGGTTTCAATGGCAACTCTACAGTAAATGGCACTCCAGCCATTAGTTCGTATCTTAACCTTGCGACTGGTGAAACTAAGGTGTATACAGGAACTGGAACAGACTCAAACTATAATGTTCCAATTTACTATACATTGAAAGTGACAAATGACGGAACAAATCTGAATTTTGTCTACACTGTTTCCTATGTTAATCCTGCAACATCAACCCTTGGAAACATTTCGAAGATGAGTCCTGGATATTCTATCTATAATACAGGAACATCAACACAAACGATGTTTACTTTAGGTAAGGGACTTACTCCTCCAACAACTGTAACAACTTATATTACTAATTCAGACGGTACTCAAAGAACTACACCTTCACCTAATCCAACACCAGTAACAACGGATGGTGGCGGTTACAGTTGGGGACAAAATTTCCAAATGAATGGTTTTCAGGCCAAGAATGGTTATGGCTTAACATCGACTTGGACTGCTAAAATCACTGGTGATGACACATCCTTCACATTCTCACCTTTTGCAGGTAAGACTGATAATATTAGCGTTAATTTCTTTAATGGTAGTCAGGTTATCGAGTCAGAGTCTGAAGCAGATACAACGAGTGCATCTTTAAGTACATCTCAAAGCATCGTAGAAAGTACTTCAACAGTAGAGTCTCAATCTGTATCAACAAGTAAGGTAGAATCTGCGTCAGTTTCAGCATCTGAGTCAGAGGTTGTCTCATCTTCTCTTTCTCAATCAGAGGAAGCATCAGCATCCCTTTCAGAGAGTGTTTCAGAAAGTCTTTTTGAAAGTGCCTCAACAAGTGCATCAGTGAGCGCATCACAGTTAGAGTCAAATTCAGTCTCAGCTTCAGAAAGTGCATCAACTTCAACATCTCAGTCTGAGTCGAACTCAACTTCAGCCTCAGTAAGTGCGTCAACATCAACATCACAGTTGGAGTCAAATTCAGTATCAGCTTCAGAAAGTGCGTCGACATCAACATCACAGTCTGAATCGAACTCAACATCAGCATCTGAAAGTGCCTCAACATCGATCTCTCAATCAATCTCAAATTACGCGTCAGCTTCAGAGAGTGAGTCAGTATCTGAATCGCAGTCAGTCTCGAACTCAGAGTCAGCCTCAGAAAGTGCATCAACATCGACATCACAATCCGAATCAAACTCAGTTTCAACTTCAGAGAGTGCATCTGTTTCAGAATCACAGTCAGTGTCTAATTCAGAGTCAGCTTCAGAGAGTGAATCAACATCGACATCACAATCTGAGTCAAACTCAGTTTCTACTTCAGAAAGTGCATCAGTAAGCACATCACAATCCGAGTCAAACTCAGTTTCAACTTCAGAGAGTGAATCAACGTCAGCGTCACAATCCGAATCGAATTCAGTTTCTACCTCAGAGAGTGAATCAACGTCAGCGTCACAATCCGAGTCAAACTCAGTTTCTACTTCAGAAAGTGCGTCAACATCAACATCACAATCCGAGTCAAATTCAGTTTCTACCTCAGAGAGTGAATCAACATCGACATCACAATCCGAGTCAAACTCAGTTTCTACTTCAGAAAGTGAATCAACATCGACATCACAATCCGAGTCAAATTCGGTTTCTACCTCAGAGAGTGAATCAACATCAGCGTCACAATCCGAATCGAATTCAGTTTCTACTTCAGAAAGTGAATCAATTTCAGAATCACAATCAGTGTCTAACTCCGAATCAGCGTCAGAGAGTGCTTCTGTCTCAGAATCACAGTCTGTATCAAACTCCGAATCAGCGTCAGAGAGTGCATCAGTTTCAGAATCACAGTCTGTATCAAACTCAGAATCAGCGTCAGAAAGTGCGTCAGTAAGTGAATCACAATCAGTGTCTAACTCAGAATCAGCCTCAGAGAGTGCGTCAGTTTCTGAATCACAGTCTGTATCAAACTCAGAATCAGCGTCAGAAAGTGCATCAGTTTCTGAATCACAGTCTGTATCAAACTCAGAATCAGTGTCAGAGAGTGCATCAGTTTCAGAATCACAATCAGTGTCTAATTCAGAGTCAGCATCAGTAAGTGAATCAGTTTCAGAATCACAATCAGTGTCAAACTCAGAATCAGCTTCAGAAAGTGCATCAGTTTCAGAATCACAGTCTGTCTCAAATTCCGAGTCAGCGTCAGTAAGTGAATCAATCTCAGAATCACAATCTGCTTCAACTTCAGAATCAGCGTCAGTAAGTGCTTCAATTTCAGCTAGTGAGTCAGCATCATTGAGTGAATCTCGAAGTACAAGTGCGTCAGTTTCGGCTTCTGAATCAGAATCATTAAGTACATCAAGCTCTTTGAGTGCTTCTGTATTTGAAAGTCAGTCTCAAGCCTTCAGTGCTTCAATTTCTGCAATCATTTCAACTGTTGAGTCTATTTCGAACTCTGCTTCAAACTTCATTTCAACAAGTGAATCGATTTCAACATCTAACTCAGCATCATTGAGTGAGTCAGCGTCATTGAGTGCATCTGTTTCAGGCTCACAATCAGTATCTAATTCTGAAAGTACATCTGTAAGTACTTCAATCAGTGAATCACAATCAGTTTCAAATTCTGAGTCTGCATCAACAAGTGCCTCTATCTCAGAATCACAGTCTGTTTCAAACTCAGTCTCTGCGAGTGTCTCTGCATCAGAATCGGTAAGCGCATCTGAATCTGCATCAGCCTCTGCGTCAGCGTCAGCGAGCGCATCCGCTTCAGTCTCTGCATCAGAATCAGTAAGCACATCAGTTTCAGTATCAGAGTCAGAATCATCAAGCGTATCTGCATCAGTCTCTGCTTCAGCGTCAGCAAGCACATCTGCTTCAGCATCTGCGTCAGCGTCATCAAGTACATCCGCTTCAGTCTCTGCGTCAGAATCAGTAAGCGCATCTGAATCTGCATCAGCATCTGCGTCAGCGTCAGCGAGCGCATCCGCTTCAGTCTCTGCCTCAGAATCAGTAAGCGTATCTGAATCTGCATCAGCATCAGCAAGTACATCGGCTTCAGTCTCTGCCTCAGCGAGCGCATCTGAATCAGCAAGTGTTTCAAATTCAGAGTCTGCATCAACAAGTACCTCTGTCTCAGAATCACAGTCTGTTTCAAACTCAGTCTCTGCGTCAGAATCAGTAAGCGTATCTGAATCAGCATCAGCATCTACGTCAGCGTCAGCGAGCGCATCCGTTTCAGCATCAGAGTCAGCTTCTACATCAGCATTCTTGAGTGCCTCTGAAAGCACAAGTGCTTCAACAAGTATTTCAACATCATTGAGTACTTCAGCAAGTCTTTCAACCTCTGCCTCAACAAGTGCCTCAGAATCAACTTCTGAAGTGAAAGATCTTAAGCACAAACGTGGAAGCCAAGCGCTTCCTAAGACTGGTGAGGAAAACTCATCATTGTCAATGGCATTTGGTGCTTTGGCAACTGCAACAGGTCTCGCCTTTCTTGCTAAACGTAAGAAAGATGAAGAAGAGAGTGAAGACTTCTAAGTCTTAGTAAGTTTAATCATTATCTTCTAGCGAGATAATCAAATATCCCCTATCAATTAGAGTGATTTCCTAATTGGTAGGGGATTTTTTTAGTTTGATATTCTAAAAAATACAAATGGTTTTAATAAGTCTTAGGGTTACCATTATTATCGTATTTTTAGGGGGATGAAAGAAGTGATTAATCGCTAGAAAGCAATCTCGAAATGAGATTTTTTGCTTAATTTTATGATAAAATTTAAAGGAGTGTTTTAATCAAAAATAAATGGAGTATATATGTTTTTTAGAAGGAATGAAGGTCAATATCGTGAAACCGATCGTGTGACACGTTTTAAACTGGTTAAGTCAGGAAAGCACTGGCTTCGTGCAGCGACGTCGAATTTTGGTCTTTTTAAGGTGCTTAGAGGGGGTGTAGATACGCCGTCTCTTAGCGCTCAACAGGTGGAGGTGAACGCACCTGCTTTTTCGGGTCAGACAGTGCTTAAGGGAGTGCTTGCAACGGGGGCCTTACTTGGTGGTTCTGTTGCGACTCAAGTGACTCATGCGGATGAAGTGACTGATCAGCCAATTTTGGAAAGTGAAGCAGGAGCTAGGGCTGATCTCTTAGCTACATCTGATTCAGTTGTTCTAGGGAATACTGGATCGGTAACTAGCGCTCAAGAGAGTCAGGTAAATAGTCAAGAGTCATCTGAAACTGCGTCAAGTCAGAATTCGGAGGCTTCTTTGAGTGAGTCTTTATCACGCAGCCAATCGGTGTCTGCTTCTGAATTAGCTTCAAGATCGACATCCTTATCATTGAGTGCCTCGCTTTCTACTTCCTTGTCAGTTTCATTAACTTCTAAGTCGGAATCAGTAAGTCAGACGGATTCTTCTTCACATAGTCTGTCAGAGAGCGCAGCTGAAAAATCATCAGAGCATAGTACAAGTACATCTGTTCAGTCAGTTAGCAAGAGTGATAGTGGTAGCGACTCTAAAGTAGGGCTATCCCTTGTCAGCTCAGAGTCAACCTTGTTAAATGCTTCCTTGACATCTGAAGTGCAAACGAATCGCCAATTATCTGATACGGCGACTGGACTGATAGCTGCCTCGGTTGTGGCTGATGCTGAGCGTTTAGAACAAGAAAAGCGTCTCAAAGATTTAGCCTTAGACATTTATACTTATAAAGCTCAAGCTGTTGATTTGCCAAATACGGATGCTGCTATTCTTAAGGGAGATAAAGCCTTGGATGCCATTCGTGTCAGTCTGGCTGATCGTGATAGTGATGTGGCTCCTACGATTAGTCAGGCTCGTCAGGCTAGAAATAGTCTTGTCAATGCGGTGCTTCGTGCGACATCTGGTCAGCGTGATCCTCGTAATGGTTCTCGCATTGATGCTAATAGCAACCTCCGTGCACCCCAGTATAATTTAGGTCTGGCTAACAATGCCTTGATTTCTGTTTATAACTCTGACTACATCAATCAGGCTTATAATGTTGTTGAAACCATTCCTACACGAAATAGTATTAAAAGCATTGGCTACGCTTCTGGTAGTGATCGTGTGAATGGGATCAACGTACCTCAGACCTCTGCATTGAAAAATAGTGCAGTCGCCTTTAATATTGTGGGGACTGTTGGGCAGACAGAGGTCGTAACGCCTGGGAAAATTTATAATGTTTCTTTTGTAGTGACTAATACGGCTAGGCAGTCAGTGACACGTACGCTTCGTATTCAGGTTTTGCCACAAAATGATGGCATTCGAAACCCGATTACGGCTGTGACAACGAGTACTTTTGTTAATGACACAAGTAATCTCGCTCAAGCCGAAAAAGATAAGGTTTGGGAGGCCTTTAAGACTGCTAACCCAAATATTGCCACTTCAAAGGATTTTAAATCTTATTCGGTTTCATCATCTGGTGTGGTGACTATTACTTATAAAGATAACACCACAAATGATGTGACGGCTCCAGTGAAGCGACTTGCAGCACCAACGGTTGAAACGAGATTATTGGACAAGGCTTACACGCAGACACCTGTAACGGTGACAGGAGCTGAGCCAGGTTCTACAGTCGTTCTATACAATAATGACGACGAAGTGGGAACAGCAGTGGCAGATGCTTCGGGTCAAGCGATTGTGACGCCGACAGTTAAGTTACAAACAGGTGGTGTAACAGCCAAAGCTCGCATCATGTATGATGATTATGCGGTATACTCAGATGCCAGCAATTCCGTGGCTGTAACGGACGGAACTCGTCCTGAAGTGACGGCCAAGTTGACTGTCGATGGTGTGGAACCTAAGTCTACGCCTCTTGAAGGTGGCGGGAAAAACTATACCATCTATGCTGGCGATGATGCTGTTTTGACTTTCACGGCTACAGATGACAGTGGCAAGCTTAAAGAAATGAAAGTCGTTGCAAGAGCCGACTTGAATGACAATGCCTTGAACGGAAATTTCTTTGGTAGTAGCCAGTATGGAACAGGTAATATTGCACCGATTACGGGAGATATCACAGCAACGAGTGACAATCCTGCAACCATCACAGCGACCATTCATTTGAAGGATGACCTTTACCATTCCTTCCGAAACACATGGCAACGTAATGTTGCTGCGATTGATAATGCTTCAAATATGAACCGTCCAAATGGCTTGGGTGAGATTCGTATTACTCAGGGACGCTTAGCAGATCGTACGCCGGGTGTGGCACCGACAAGCACTATTCAGGTGACCAGCCTGACTGCCTTAACAGATGCAGATAAAAGCAAGATTATTGCGGCTGTGTCGGCCTTGAATCCAGAGGCTGCCAACCGTATTAAATCTTATACGGTTAATAGTGATGGTACGGTAACGATTACTTATAAAGACAGTACGACCAATGTTGTGACGGTGAAATTGTCGGATAGTGATCACAGCCAGTCAGTGTCGCAAAGTGCCAGTCAGTCTAAGCAGGAATCGATTTCTCAAAGTCGAAGTGAGTCCGCTAAGCAGTCTGCATCGACCAGCCTTTCATTGAGCATGGTTGCCTCAAAAAGTGTCTCAAGTTCCTTGAGTTTATCAGCTCAACAGAGTGTTTCAAGATCACAAAGTCAATCAGCCTCAGCGAGTGCTTCTTTGAGTGGCGTGAAATCGGAGAGCATTTCAAGTTCCTTGAGTTTATCAGCTCAACAGAGTGTTTCAAAATCACAAAGTCAATCAGCCTCAGCGAGTGCTTCTTTGAGTGCCGTGAAATCGGAGAGCGTTTCAGGTTCTTTGAGTGAATCCTTGAAGACAAGCGTCTCACAAAGTGAGTCCGCTTCAGAAAGTGCATCTTTGAGTGCTATGAAATCGGAGAGTGTCTCGAGTTCCTTGAGTGAGTCCTTGAAGACTAGCGTCTCACAAAGTGAGTCCGCTTCAACAAGTACATCTTTGAGTGCTGTGAAATCGGAGAGCGTTTCAAGTTCCTTGAGTGAGTCTTTGAAGATAAGCGTCTCACAAAGTGAGTCCGCCTCAACAAGTACATCTTTGAGTGGCGTGAAATCGGAGAGTGTCTCGAGTTCCTTGAGTGAATCCTTGAAGACAAGCGTCTCACAAAGTGAGTCAATTTCAGCCTCACAGTCTGTTTCAAATTCGGAGTCATCGTCAGTAAGTGAATCAATTTCAGAATCACAGTCTGTTTCAAATTCAGAATCAGCCTCAGTAAGTGAATCAGTTTCAGCTTCACAGTCTGAATCAAACTCAGTTTCAGCGTCAGTAAGTGCGTCTGTTTCAGCCTCACAATCAGTGTCTAATTCAGAATCATCGTCAGTAAGTGAATCAATTTCAGAATCACAATCTGCCTCAACTTCCGAGTCATCGTCAGAAAGTGAATCAGTTTCAGAATCACAATCTGTATCAAATTCTGAATCAGAATCAGAAAGTGCATCAGTAAGCGAATCACAATCAGTGTCTAATTCCGAGTCAGCGTCAGTAAGTGAATCCATCTCAGAATCAAAATCAGTTTCAAACTCTGAGTCAGCGTCAGTAAGTGCTTCTGTATCAGAATCACAATCTGCCTCAACTTCCGAGTCAGCGTCAGTAAGTGAATCCATCTCAGAATCACAGTCTGTCTCAAACTCCGAATCAGCCTCAGTAAGTGAATCAATTTCAGAATCACAGTCTGAATCAAACTCCGAGTCAGCTTCTGTAAGTGCTTCCGTGTCTGAATCACAATCTGTATCAAATTCCGAATCCGCATCAGCAAGTGCGTCAATTTCAGAGTCGCAGTCTGTATCTAATTCCGAATCAGCATCAGCAAGTGAATCAGTGTCTGAATCACAATCTGCCTCAACTTCCGAGTCAGCGTCATTAAGTGAATCAGTTTCAGAATCACAGTCTGTTTCTAATTCAGAGTCAGCTTCAGTCAGTGAATCAATTAGTGAGTCACAATCCGAGTCAAATTCAGTTTCTACTTCAGAAAGTGAGTCGACATCAGCGTCACAATCCGAATCAAATTCAGTTTCAACTTCGGAGAGTGAGTCGACATCAGCTTCACAATCAGAATCAGATTCAGTTTCTACTTCAGAAAGTGCGTCAACATCAACATCACAGTCTGAATCAAACTCAACATCAGCATCTGAAAGTGCCTCAACATCGATCTCTCAATCAATCTCAAATTACGCGTCAGCTTCAGAGAGTGAGTCAGTATCTGAATCGCAGTCAGTCTCGAACTCAGAGTCAGCCTCAGAAAGTGCATCAACATCGACATCACAATCCGAATCAAACTCAGTTTCAACTTCAGAGAGTGCATCTGTTTCAGAATCACAGTCAGTGTCTAATTCAGAGTCAGCTTCAGAGAGTGAATCAACATCGACATCACAATCTGAGTCAAACTCAGTTTCTACTTCAGAAAGTGCATCAGTAAGCACATCACAATCCGAGTCAAACTCAGTTTCAACTTCAGAGAGTGAATCAACGTCAGCGTCACAATCCGAATCGAATTCAGTTTCTACCTCAGAGAGTGAATCAACGTCAGCGTCACAATCCGAGTCAAACTCAGTTTCTACTTCAGAAAGTGCGTCAACATCAACATCACAATCCGAGTCAAATTCAGTTTCTACCTCAGAGAGTGAATCAACATCGACATCACAATCCGAGTCAAACTCAGTTTCTACTTCAGAAAGTGAATCAACATCGACATCACAATCCGAGTCAAATTCGGTTTCTACCTCAGAGAGTGAATCAACATCAGCGTCACAATCCGAATCGAATTCAGTTTCTACTTCAGAAAGTGAATCAATTTCAGAATCACAATCAGTGTCTAACTCCGAATCAGCGTCAGAGAGTGCTTCTGTCTCAGAATCACAGTCTGTATCAAACTCCGAATCAGCGTCAGAGAGTGCATCAGTTTCAGAATCACAGTCTGTATCAAACTCAGAATCAGCGTCAGAAAGTGCGTCAGTAAGTGAATCACAATCAGTGTCTAACTCAGAATCAGCCTCAGAGAGTGCGTCAGTTTCTGAATCACAGTCTGTATCAAACTCAGAATCAGCGTCAGAAAGTGCATCAGTTTCTGAATCACAGTCTGTATCAAACTCAGAATCAGTGTCAGAGAGTGCATCAGTTTCAGAATCACAATCAGTGTCTAATTCAGAGTCAGCATCAGTAAGTGAATCAGTTTCAGAATCACAATCAGTGTCAAACTCAGAATCAGCTTCAGAAAGTGCATCAGTTTCAGAATCACAGTCTGTCTCAAATTCCGAGTCAGCGTCAGTAAGTGAATCAATCTCAGAATCACAATCTGCTTCAACTTCAGAATCAGCGTCAGTAAGTGCTTCAATTTCAGCTAGTGAGTCAGCATCATTGAGTGAATCTCGAAGTACAAGTGCGTCAGTTTCGGCTTCTGAATCAGAATCATTAAGTACATCAAGCTCTTTGAGTGCTTCTGTATTTGAAAGTCAGTCTCAAGCCTTCAGTGCTTCAATTTCTGCAATCATTTCAACTGTTGAGTCTATTTCGAACTCTGCTTCAAACTTCATTTCAACAAGTGAATCGATTTCAACATCTAACTCAGCATCATTGAGTGAGTCAGCGTCATTGAGTGCATCTGTTTCAGGCTCACAATCAGTATCTAATTCTGAAAGTACATCTGTAAGTACTTCAATCAGTGAATCACAATCAGTTTCAAATTCTGAGTCTGCATCAACAAGTGCCTCTATCTCAGAATCACAGTCTGTTTCAAACTCAGTCTCTGCGAGTGTCTCTGCATCAGAATCGGTAAGCGCATCTGAATCTGCATCAGCCTCTGCGTCAGCGTCAGCGAGCGCATCCGCTTCAGTCTCTGCATCAGAATCAGTAAGCACATCAGTTTCAGTATCAGAGTCAGAATCATCAAGCGTATCTGCATCAGTCTCTGCTTCAGCGTCAGCAAGCACATCTGCTTCAGCATCTGCGTCAGCGTCATCAAGTACATCCGCTTCAGTCTCTGCGTCAGAATCAGTAAGCGCATCTGAATCTGCATCAGCATCTGCGTCAGCGTCAGCGAGCGCATCCGCTTCAGTCTCTGCCTCAGAATCAGTAAGCGTATCTGAATCTGCATCAGCATCAGCAAGTACATCGGCTTCAGTCTCTGCCTCAGCGAGCGCATCTGAATCAGCAAGTGTTTCAAATTCAGAGTCTGCATCAACAAGTACCTCTGTCTCAGAATCACAGTCTGTTTCAAACTCAGTCTCTGCGTCAGAATCAGTAAGCGTATCTGAATCAGCATCAGCATCTACGTCAGCGTCAGCGAGCGCATCCGTTTCAGCATCAGAGTCAGCTTCTACATCAGCATTCTTGAGTGCCTCTGAAAGCACAAGTGCTTCAACAAGTATTTCAACATCATTGAGTACTTCAGCAAGTCTTTCAACCTCTGCCTCAACAAGTGCCTCAGAATCAACTTCTGAAGTGAAAGATCTTAAGCACAAACGTGGAAGCCAAGCGCTTCCTAAGACTGGTGAGGAAAACTCATCATTGTCAATGGCATTTGGTGCTTTGGCAACTGCAACAGGTCTCGCCTTTCTTGCTAAACGTAAGAAAGATGAAGAATAGGTCGAAGATTATTCGTATTTCAGAATTGTAATAGTCTTTGCAATGCTCAGATAAGCACAAAAAACACCTTTATGTTAGCTAACCATTCTAGCTAGAAGGTGTTTTTTGATTTGGAGATGTTGTGATAGTTTCAAAATGGAACAAACCTTTTGAAATACTAACGAACACATAAAAATAGGAGACCACTTAAACATGGACTCCTATTTGTTGGTTTGCTCATTATCTTGTTTAAACATCACAGTTCCGACTGTTACAAGAAGGGTTATGAGAAATGGTGTGACTCGAAAAGGTCTCCAGGCAGGGTCATAAGCCAAAAGGGTTGAAGCAAGATAAAAAACATTGCTTGAGTATAACAAAACTTTATTTTCTTTTTTAAGGCCTTTTCCTATTAAGACGGTTGCAATGATAAAACTAATCAAACTAGGTGCTAGGAAAATTATTATAAGCATTCCCCAAGGATTTGACAGACCTAAGAGCAAGAATAAGACAAGATAGACTATAGCTAAATAAAAGGCGACTGCAAGGAAAATAGAAGCAACCCTGTTGTCTGGAGCATTCTTCTTAATGAGCTCTTGATTATTGAACTCTTGACCAGTCTTACCCTTATCTTGGCTTGTGTTGAAGTTTGTATGTTGTACTGACATCTTTCTCACCTACCCCTCTATTTGTATCTAAATAGGTTAACTCTTTTCACCTTTATTATACTCCTTTTTTCCTTAGTTTCAGCAAGATCGATAGGCTTTTGAGCCATTTTTATAAGATGAATTATTGCTCGATGTTCTGCTTTCTTACTGGCACTATAGGTCCCAATTTAAAGCTCTTACACCTCAGTAAGTAATGAATGGCTTAGATAGTTAGAATTTAGATTCTGTATGAGAAGATAGTCTAAAAAAGACCCTATCCTGACAAATCTGATGGTTTGATAATGACGGTATTTTTTGTCGCTTTGAAAGGAGAGTCTTAAGGATTTTGTGAATTTTCATTAGACTCTCTTGAGATAGTATTAAAAGAAATACCTTATCAATAATCATTCTAAATAGCGATAGAGTATCATTTGTATTGATTTAAAAAAATAAAATAAGCTATTTTTTATTTCGAAACACTCACTTTAAACTCATTTAATTAAAACAATAAAGTGTTTTTTCTAAAAATTATGAAAATTTATCGAATCTTATTGAAAAAAAGCTTTCAATGA
>ERZ773180.1166-NODE-1166-length-13705-cov-12.414652_pt1 | contig 13705 bp, 10 predicted proteins | sample MGYA00511080_ERZ773180 | MGnify/ENA primary metagenome ERZ773180 (study PRJEB29015, sample SAMEA2738175) | human oral metagenome | biome: human oral; feature: human-associated habitat; material: saliva | place: China | collected 2178 ...
TCCTGCGTCATAGACGTAGAACCGCTCCTATGGGTAAGTTGGCTGTGGTAGGCCATGACGACGTTGGGCAGTGGTTCTACGTTTTCGTTTACCCGTTCTCGTTCATACCGTTGCCGTTTTACAGATTATTGTCTAACTAAAATAAAATATAGAATGGAAACAAGAAAACTTATCTTAGGAACGATTTTCCTATTCATCTCATTGATGGCATTAGGGCAAAACAAGTTTGACCTTACACCTGATAACATGATAAAATTTATCGGGAAAGTAAACCAAGAACAATTTGAACAATCCGTTGGTAGTCCCGCTGGCGAAGAAGAAGGCTTTATCGTGTATGAAGTGGAAAATACCTATAACAACGAGATAACGGCAATAAGGTGTTTCTACCGTGAATCCGACGGTAAACTTATCTCCGTGAAATTCGGCACGAGGTACTACCTCGCTTATTGGATAGGTTTTACTCGATTAAACGGCTACCCAAAGACAGATAAAGAGGCTCAACGCCGTGGGATGTACGCCCCTAAGAAAGACCAATTTGGGGAAATATATCAAGTCAATCTAAAGCTAAGAACATTTGGCTGTCAGATTATGGACATAAGAGAAACCCCATATTACTCTACCGCTATAATTAACTATCATACCGTTAAACAATGAAAGGTTGTCTCATTGCGATATTGTTTATCGTCCTTTTGTTTTTCGGCCCAGTAGGTTGGATATGTGCTGCGGTGGTGGGGATAATCCTTCTTGCATCAAGCGGTAAAAAGAAAAAGTAAATTACTTCTTCAATGTATGTCCTGAGATTTTTACCAATTCGTCAAACCCTTTCATCCGTAGACGCAAGGAAAGATAGAACGATATCACAGATCGATGATAAATGCAATTAAGCTAAATCATTATTTCTGTCCCTCTGAATAGGAAAAGGCTATCGATGGACGGGTGAAATATTATAATGAGAAAATATTTCATGAATCGTTGGATAATCTTACACCTATATATATTTAGGGCAATGGGAGAAAATCAAGAAAATACGAGACCTAATAAAGAAAAATTCAATCAACAAAAGAATTTCAGAAAATAAAAGAATGATATTACAGCATAAATAACTACATTTGTAGTTGTGCACTTTTATTTGACAACGTACAATAAACTTATGTTCATGTAAAACAAAGTACTTATGATATCTGTTTATTCCATCAAACCGCAGTTTCAACGGGTCTTAACACCTATTTTAGAGTTGTTGCATCGTGCAAAAGTTACTGCCAACCAAATCACCTTGTGGGCTTGTATCCTCTCACTTGTCATCGGCATTTTGTTTTGGTTTGTGAGCGATGTGGGTACGTGGCTCTACCTCTGCCTGCCTGTGGGACTGCTGATACGTATGGCCCTGAATGCCTTAGACGGAATGATGGCTCGCCGTTACAATCAAATCACCCGAAAGGGAGAGCTGTTAAACGAAGTGGGTGATGTCGTTTCGGACACCATTATTTATTTTCCGCTGTTGAAGTATCATCCCGAAAGTCTTTATCTTATTGTGGCTTTCATTGCCCTCAGCATTATTAATGAATACGCAGGAGTGATGGGCAAGGTGCTGTCGGCAGAACGACGGTATGATGGTCCGATGGGAAAGAGCGACCGTGCTTTCGTTCTCGGCCTCTACGGGGTGGTCTGTTTGTTTGGTATAAACCTTTCAGGATGTTCCGTTTACATCTTTGGGGTTATCGATTTGTTGCTTGCAGTCAGCACATGGATTAGGATAAAGAAGACGTTAAAAGTAACCAGGAGTTCACAAACGCCTGAGTGAACCGACGATATAGATAAGCAGTGGAGTATGAAAAAGAAACCTTATCCAACGGTTGCGGTTTTTTCTGGCGGTGGTACACGTTATGCTTTGTATCTCGGCATGTATGCGGCGATGCAACATTATGATGTAAAGCCCGACCTGCTGATTGCCACTTGCGGTGGCAGTATCGCTGCCAACATCATCAACTCGTTTGCTACCGACGAGCAGCGAAAGGCCTTTATACAGTCGGAAGAGCTGTATCGCTTTGTGCAAAACACCCGAATGACACGTTTCAAAATGCTGTATAAGATAGGTGTCTATTGCCAGCGCAAGGTGCGAAACACATTCTATGCTCCTTATATCGAAAATATTTTCGATAAATTTATCGTAGACATGCCCACCGACATACGCCCGCTTTTGCCCTCGTTGGCTGTTCGGCCAACCCTTCCCACCATCGTAGTAGGTGCCCGTTTGTTATTTGACAGGGCTGACATCGGTAAAGAAAGAAACGGAAGAAAACTTTATCGGAAGGTGCTTTTTACCGATGCCGAGACAGCTATGAACATCGATTTGCCGGCTGTTAACTGCAATTTTAAAAGCTATGAGGGTAGTGCCATCGACTCGCAAGTTGAGCTGTTTCAAGATGTTCCCTTACCCATTGCCACCCGAATATCTGTTTCGGATATGTTCTACGTTCAGCCCGTGCATTACAACGGTGCCTATTTTGCGGGCGGAATTGTTGATTTGATGCCCATAGAACTAGCCGAACAACTTGGCGAAACAATTTTCTTTGAGAAGAAAAAAGGTTTTGGCACCATCGACGAGGCACTTATTAGAGCCGTATTTGGATATAGTGGAAACCGCCGATTGCAAGAAGTGATGACGCATTCGGTGAACTATTGGGTAGACACGACCGACATGAACCAAGCACTTTCGGGCCATTACATCGAGAAAAACATCAATCTTCTGAAGCTACAGGTAGAACTGAAACTGCCCAAAACCTATGCCCAGTTTGTAGAAGATATGAACTTTCAATGGCAATACGGATACGATAGGGTTGCCCAACATTTTAAAAACAAACAGGTATGAACATCTTTATTACGGGCGGAACATCGGGTATCGGCTTGGCTTTGGCGCGTTTTTATGCTGCCGAAGGTCATCGGGTAGGGGTGTGCGGACGAAATACGGCACGAATAGACAGGAGTGATGAGATTAACAAACTGTTGCTTGCATACCAGCTGGATGTGTGTGATAAGGACGCATTAACCGCTGCCGTAGAAGTGTTTTGTGCCGATAAGGGTTTGGACATGATGATTGTTGCTGCCGGATATTACCGTAACGGCGTTACTGAAGAAGTGGATTTTGAGCAGACTTCACAAATGTTGAAGGTTAATATTGCGGGTGCATTGAATGCGATGGAAGTGGCACGAGAAACGATGAAAGCATCCGGCGGACATTTGGTAGTGATTGCTTCGGTGGCAGGATTGCTGCATTATCCATGCGCAAGCGTATATGCCAAGTGCAAACGAGCATTGATACAGATAACCGATGCTTATCGCCGAAGTTTGGCCGACTATCAAATAACGGTTACAACACTTGTTCCGGGTTACATAGACACGCCACGATTGAGAGAGATATACCGTAACAACCTTTCCAAATGTCCGTTCTGCATGCCCTTAAATCGAGCTGTTGAAACAATGACAAAGGCCATAGCGCAGCGCAAAGAACAGGTGGTTTTTCCGCCAAAAATGCGCCTTTCCATCGCTTTTCTTTCGCTTTTACCCACTTGTTTGTTATCGGCTTTTATGCACCGAAAGACATTATGGAGCATTCCCAAATAAACGACAAAACGATATGGGCGAGTAAACAGCCCTTGCCAAACGGTTTGATGCAGCGTTGCGGTATAGATAAAAAATGCTTGCAAGCAAGCAAATACATCGCCCTTGTTATTTGTTGGGGTGTATTCTATGCTGTTTATACTTTTGCTGCAAGCTATGCGGCATCGCTTAAAGAGGTGTCTTCGCTTTGCTTTTCGTTTGAAAAAGCCATACCGTTTATACCTTTTGCCATCTATTTTTATAGCAGTAGTGTGGTGTTTTTTATATGGGTTTTCTTCCTTTGCAATACCTTTCGGCAACTGTCGACATTAAGTAAACGCATCGTTTTTATAACCATTTTATCGGGAATTTGTTTTATTATCTTTCCGTTAAAACAAAGTTTTGTACGTCCGGAAACAGCCCATATTTTGTTTTCTTTCATCAATACGTACGATACACCTTTTAATCAGGCTCCGTCTTTACATATAGGTTATGCCTGTATCTTTTGGAGTGGGGTGAGAAATAGCAGGTTCAGAAACTTACTGAGAATATGGTTGGTGTTGTTAATGCTGTCTACCCTTTTGGTATATCAGCACCATTTCATCGATATTACTACCGGTTTGATGGCAGGTTTTCTGACGTTATGGATGTTTCCTTACCGTAAAAAGCGCAACCAACAAATAGCAAAGGTTTACTTTTTTGTTGCTGCTGTGGGGCTGACGGCATTGTTGTTTGCCATAGAATATTCGGTTCTAGGCAGTATTTTTTTATTATGGGGCATACTCGTCTTACTCTTATTGGGCCGTGCTTATTATCTCTCTAATCGGCATTTTCTTAAAGACGACCACGGTTGCATTGGTTTTTTGCGTTATATTTTCTATTTTCCCTATATCGCAGTGTATCGCCTATTGTGGCTATTTTCTCTTCAGGCACCTGTAGAAATTGCACCCAACATCTTCGTTGGAGGTTTGCTTTCATGCCGTTCTGCTCGGAAATTCGCCCTGTTGGGAGAGGTTTCGGTGTTCGACCTTTCAGCCGAATTACCCGAAAACGCCTACTTTCGCACATCGGCAGATTACCATTGCTTTCCGCTTTTGGATATTGCCACTATCCCCAAAGCCTGTGAGGAACGTATTGTAAATACGGTTTTAGAGAAGATGAAAGCCGAAGATGTGCCTCGAAAGCTATATATTCATTGTGCAATGGGCCGTTTTCGGAGTCGCCGAATAGGTGAAACGGTGCAGTTAATGATAAGTAAAAATTTAACCAAAGATAAAAATGGAAACAGGAACATTTAAGAGTTTTGACAACGCAGATATTTTTTATAGGGTGTGGAATTACAACCCTTCGCAGAAAACCATTGTGATATTGCATCGCGGGCACGAACATTCGGGACGTTTGCAAGCCTTTGCCGAGAACGAGCAATTTGTGCATTTCAACATCTTTGGCTTTGATATGCGTGGACTGGGGCATACTTCGCAATCCGTTTCGCCCCATTTTATGGACTATGTTCGCGACTTGGATGCTTTCGTAAAATACCTCTATGAGCAGTATGGCATTGTTGAGAGAGACATCTTTGTGGTGGCTAACAGCATTGCAGGTGTAATTGTTTCGGCGTGGTGTCACGACTTTGCGCCCCGTATTGCAGGTATGGCACTTCTTGCTCCTGCGTTTACCATTAAGTTGTATGTGCCTTTTGCAAAGACGGGAATTGCGTTGGCAGCGCGGCTTTTCAAACACCTAACGGTGCCCAGTTATGTAAAATCGAAGGTGTTAACACATGATGTGGAACAGCAAAAGGCGTACGACACCGACCCGCTAATTACTAGAGAAATTGATGCGCACTATCTCTTGGATTTGCTGAAAGCAGGAAAACGTATCGTAGAAGATGCTGCTGCCATTACCATACCGACGCTGTTACTTTCTGCCGGTAAAGATTACGTGGTGAAAGACGATATGCAAAAGCGGTTTTTTGTTAACATCAGCTCCACCCAAAAGCGGTTTGTCAAGCTTAAAGGGTTTTATCACGGGCTATTGTTTGAAACGCAACGTGAGCAGGTTTACAACCCTATTGCTGAGTTTATCAACCACTGTTTCTCACTCGAACAACCGCCAACTACCTGTATGCCAGATAAATTTACAGTTGACGAGTATAACAAAATGGCCCTGAATATGCTTCCCCGAATTGAACGTTGGGGCTTTCGGATACAGAAATGGATGCTCCATCACTTGGGATTTCTTAGTAAAGGAATGCGTGTAGGACTAAAATATGGTTTTGATTCGGGTATGTCTCTGGATTATGTTTATCGCAACCAAGCGCAGGGGTGTGGACCAATTGGGCGATGGATAGACAAAGGTTATCTTAACGCCATTGGTTGGAGAGGAGTAAGAATACGACGAGAGCATCTCATTGCAATCGTAGAAGAACGTATTGAAACGCTTAAACAGCGCAATGAACCCGTGAAAATACTCGACATTGCCGGTGGAACGGGTAATTATTTGTTCGACATCAAGCGCAAGTTTCCTGAAATAGAAGTGGTTATAAACGACTTTTCGGAAGCAAACATTGCTTTCGGCGAGGCACAGATACAACAGCAAGGACTTCAAAATATACGGTTTACTCGTCTTGATTGTTTTAATAAAGACTCATATCGACAGCTGAATTTTGAACCTAATATCGTTATTATTTCCGGTATATTTGAGCTTTTTGGCGATAACGAGCTTGTTTGTAAAGCCATCTCTGGTGCTTTATCCGCACTGCAAACCGGCGGCTTTTTGATCTATACCGGTCAGCCTTGGCACCCTCAGTTAAAAATGATTGCTTTCGTATTAAACAGTCATCAAGAGCGTGATTGGGTTATGCGACGCCGTTCGCAACGCGAACTGGACAATCTTTTCGCCTTTTATGGCTTAACCAAATGTGGCATGAAACTCGATAACTTCGGCATCTTTACCGTTAGTTATGGAACGAAATAAGTTGCAAACGGGCTTTTTCTTCAGCCGCAGACAAATTTGTTGGGGTGTCGTTATCAAAGTAAGACGTGTTGACGGCGATGTTTCGGCGTGTCAAAGTCATTTTCCAGTTACCCGTCGCCCTGCCATTTTGTAGGATAAGGGGAAAGAAAACACCATTAGTAAATGCTTTGCTGTTGTGAGAAGTGTACGTTGTCAAACAAAAGTGCACAACTTGACCTCCAATTAAGTTTGGGGTTTTAGTTATAATTATTAATAAAAAGTATATTTGCACTATGACAACAAAAAAGAATTCTCCTTGTCTGTTATCAAACAATGAACCATGCTATATTACTTCTTCTCTCAAACAGTATCTCTGTAAGGAATATAATATCAGGCATATATTTAGGGCGATGGGAGAAAATCAAGAAAACACGAGACCTAATAAAGAAAAATTCAACCAACAAAAGACTTTTTAATAATAAAACTATAAAATTTCAAAATAAATAATTATATTTGCAGTTGTACACTTTTGCGTTGACAACGCACATAAAAACATACATATCCTTAATATACTCATAACTCACTAATGAAGCAAAACAGCTTGCAAAAATGGATCTCCAACGACAATGTTGGAAGAGCAGTGGCGGTGTTGAACAAGCCATGGTTTCATAGCGAAGACGAACAAGTTTGCGCCGCACAAACAATATTGCTGATGGTTTCAGATGTACCATTGGCACAAGAGGTGTTGGAGTTGTTGAGAAACGAGAACTCCATTCAAAGATATGTGATTGACACACTGATCTCAAAAGTCCTTCATTGCCCAACAAAGTACTATTCGAATAAAGAATTAAAATCGATTGGACTTCAGAATTTAACACTGCTAGTAGAGCAATGTGCAACAGAGTCCGTATATGACCCTTTAAAAAAATTGAGTGCTGCTCATTACAACAATGGAACAATAGTAGAACTGAAAGTCAAAGACTATAAATATCAAAAGGGTTTTCACTACTATCAAGTAGACTACAATGGTTCGCCTTGTCTTGTAAAAATGATGCCTTATGATGCTGTTATGTATGAGGAGCATGGCAGAGGAAAGAAAACTATCATTTGCCGAGACCTGAGTTCCGATGATAATGGTCTACCATTTCTTGTAGAGGATAAGGGAAGTCTCATAGAGGAACTATACGAGGAAGATACTGTGCAAACATTTACGTATTGTTGCTCCAATACAACAGACGAAGAACTGGAGTATCACGTTGTTAGAGATGAATATGGTTTGACACATAGGTATTATGGTAGACTACGTGTTCAGCAAAAAAATCAATCCGGCAAAATAGATTTCTATATAAAAGGTATTGACCCCAAGTCTAAAACACTTATATTGGCGATATACGACCCAATCATAGAACGAAAAGTCAACGAATGGTATGATGCAGATCGTATTTTCGGCGAAATAGAAGAAGCAGATAGCAAAGAAGATTTGTTTGGGAATGTTTTATCTAAGAAAGATAATCTTGGGACGGTTGATGTTACAGCAGGTGATGAACCTAACAGCAAACCTCATCACGTCAATTTAGACGTAGTATTCTATAGTAACAATACTCTTTCTCTGAAGGAACGACGAAACTCTAATATTGAGATTGATGATTGCTACAGAATACAACTCCCAGAATCAGATGACAATTGCTCTCTGGTGTTGTTTATGACAGACAATAGTTTCAAAGGAATCCCATTATCAGAAATTACTTGTATGCGCGAAGGTGAGCGCATACCCACAGATGTGAACTTCTATAAAATCAAGAATTGGTTCGTAGCCCCCAAAGACACTATTGTTGGCGCAAGAATAGTGACGTCAGGGTGTGCCTATGCTGCGTTCCTCCCAATTGATAATAATTATGAATCAACTTTAGCAGATTCATCTTTAACAGGCGTGGAAAGTTGCCAACCTTTTATCATTCCTAAAGAATGCCTTGGAAAAGATGTAAACAAGTTATTGGGTAGGATGGTGCAGGTTGATGAAATTCAAAACAAGACTGTCCGTGAACTTCAGTCGTATGGTGTTTTTATAAATTAAGATTATGGCACAATTTAGCAAAGGCGATAAAGTAATAAGGATTAGCTCTAAGGACAAAGGTATAATTGTATTAATAGGGCCATGTGGGCGTGGAGGTCGACAGCTCTACAAGGTCAGCTTTAATGGTGTTGAGACTGACGAACTGGAAGGTAATCTAATGCCAGACTACAATATGAACGATCCATTTGAGCGTTGTAGGAATCGAATCTATGGTTCATTCAGCGAGTTCTCTAAAATCAATACCACTTTCAAAATTCGCAACTCAAATGTTAACACAATTTCTTCACTCAAAGCATCGAAAACGCTTTTCAGAGCATACCAATTTAAGCCCTTGTTGAAATTCCTCAACTCAGACAACAAGCGCATTTTGGTTGCTGATGAAGTGGGTCTCGGTAAAACTATCGAGGCTGGCCACATCATGCTTGAGCAAAAGGCAAGGAAAGAGTTGAGGAATGCGCTTATCATTTGTCCTATCTCTCTGCAACAGAAATGGAAAGAGGAACTGGAAGACAAGTTTGGCCTTACATTTACCATAGTTGAGAGCAATAAGGAACTAATCAGAATGCTTCAAGATAACGACGGACTGGTTAGGGTTATAATCAACTATGAGAAAATACGTTCTACTACGCAAGATGATGGTGCTGGCGAGGGGAACAAATTGCTAAAGTTCCTGACGGAAAGCCGCAAGTCGTTTAGCTTCATCCTTTGCGATGAAGCTCACAAGATGCGAAATGAAAACACTCAAACATACAAGGGTGCAGAACAGCTTATGCGTTTTGGAGATGCTGTCGTGTTTTTGACAGCGACACCTATAATGATAGGAGAGCGCAATTTGTATAATCTACTTCATCTTTTGGACGACCAAAGATATTCGAACTACGCTATCTTTGAGCAGGGGTTGCGTGAAAATGCACCTTTCGTAAAAGCTCTTAGCGAACTCTCTTCAAAGAAGTCTCTTCGCCAAATTGTAAAAGAGCTTTGTGAAACAGACATACTCTATCGTCAGGAGATAAATGAGCGAATCTATACGGAGACAATAAAAGTAAAGGATTATTTCAAGGACTTTCCATTATTCAAACGTATTGTTAAACGCATGAATAATGAGGAAGATTCATTGACACTTAGGTCTCAACTGCAACATGACATCATGTCTATGAGCCAAATGAATCAAATATTCTCACGTACTCGTAAACGTGAGGTGACAACAGACTGGTCTCAAGCAGAACGTCATCCATATCCATGCATTATCTCATTGCACGAAAATGAGCAGAAAGCATTTGATAAAGTCATAGAAGAGTATGTAGACTACAATTCTTATACTGACTTTTGGGGTGATCAGAAGTTGACACAAGGTGGAGCGTTGGGGTTAGTCCAACGCAAACGCCAAGTGGCAAGTAGTGTATATGCATTTCTCAATACAGAATCCAACCTCACAAAAGGCATTGATGTGTATGCTAATTTTCCTGACGCAAAGGTAGACGAACTTCTTAAGATAGTTCGTGAAGTATTTGATAACGGATCGAAAAAGATAGTTGTATTTGCCCTATTCAAGAGAACTCTATACTATTTGTCTATCAGGCTAAAAAAAGCTGGCTATAATAGTGTAATGATACACGGAGACGTATCAAATAGGCAGACTGTCATTGACCAATTTCACTACAATGATAACATCGACATATTGCTGTCATCAGAGGTAGGAAGCGAGGGCTTGGATATGCAGTTTTGTAACTCTATGGTCAACTATGATTTGCCATGGAATCCAATGGTTGTTGAACAGAGAATTGGTAGAATTGACCGTTTCGGTCAAGAGTCTCCTATTGTGCATATCTACAACATGATAGTCAAGGGATCCATTCAAGAAGACATATATATACGCTTGCTCAATCGCATAGGTATATTTCATGAATCTATCGGTGAAATGGAAGCTATACTGGATGTAGAGGTAGAGCGCAATGGTGCTAAGGATGTTGTAAGCTTGCAGCAACTGTATACTGGTATGGAAAAGGAATTCTTCTGCAAGAGCCTTAGCCGTGAGGAAAGATTGAAAAAGATAGATGAAATAGCACAGGCGTTTATCAACGAAAAAGAAAATCTTAAACACATTGAGGAGGGACTGACAAATGCATTGACCAATGACGCTTATTTCAGAAATGAAATAAATCGTATTCTCAACAATAACGCTTATGTTACACCACAAGAATTGCAAAATTATGTAGAAATGCTTCTAAAGGAGAGCCTTCCAACTTGCCAAATGGAACAGGAAGAAGATGGAGTGTTTACGCTTGTATTGCCCCAAAGCAATCCAAAGGTTCTTTCAAATTTCTTACTACGATATCAACCAACAGGAGATGAGAACACTATCTTGTTCAAGCAATTTATAAACAAAATCGCTGGCAAGGAGAAACTACACATAACTTTTGATCAGGAAATTGCATACAAATGCAAGAACCTAATTTACATCAACATATACAGTCCCATTGTGTTGGCTGCCCTAAATTGTTTCCTTCAACAAGATGGAAGTCAGGCAAAGACTTTCTCTTTCAAGGTTAAACACGACAAGCTATCTGTACCTGTCCGTACTGGAATGTACCTTTTGGGCATTTACCAAGTTGAAACAACTAAAACTATATACCCCATAGAGAATTCATCATCAGTTCTTTATCCCATCCTCTATTCAAATAAGGATAATGCTGTCATAAAAGACTCTGATGTCGCCGCTGCATTTATGGGGCAGGTGCAAATTGCTGGAGAATATAGTTGGTTCGATATTTCTGAATATCCTGACACCGAATGTATCACTAACGCTCAGTTTGAATTTGCTGATGCTATCGACCTATATCGGAAAGAATATCTTGGAGAAATGCAATTACAGGCAGAGAACTCTAAGTTGATGATGATACAAAAGACCGAGGCTTACTTCAAGTATCGCATTGACAGTATGAAGGCTTTTATCAAAGAGACCGAAGATAAATTGATGTTTGCAAGAATCCAAGGAGATGACAAAGCAATAAGAAATCAAGAAGGAGCATTGCGTCTACAAACATCGAATTTACGTATTCTCGAGCAAAATTTGCAGGATGAGAAGCAGCGTGTGATTAAGGGGCAAGACTTAACGGTTCGTACAAATTTACTATCAATCAATCTTGTAAAGGTAGAATAACAATGGATAGAATAACGGTAGGACTTGATTTCGGCACTCACCAAACCAAGGTGTGCATCGAAAATAAAGCAGATGTAAATAACCCAGAGTATAGTTTCTTCCCCTTTAAGGATTTAGAGGGTAATGACAACTATATTCTTCCATCAATAGTGCAGATTAATTCTGATAACACACTTAGTTATGGCTTTGTGGATGAAAAGCGTGCTAAATATGGTAAGAAATTTATCATAGGTGGAATGCCCAAATTCCCACAAAAGATTTCTGTTACCACAGAGGATTTGGAGCCGATGCCTACCAAGCCAGCTATTCTAAACTCTGCTCCTCCAACAAGTGGAGAGCAACTTGCGCGATACAAGAAAGCTCAAAAGTCATACGATACACAATTAAATTTGTGGCGCAATAAAAGCAATTCTTTGAAGAAAAAACATGAGTGCGCCATAAAGGATGCTGAAGCTACATATCAGGAAGAGCTAAAGGAGTGGTGTCGCTGGCAAAATACTTCTCAAGTAAACTATCGTATGATTTACAGATACTTTAAGCAGAATACTTTCTCCGACTACAACTGGAACTGCTCTTTATCTTCCTCTTATCTGTCTATATGGTATATATGCTATATTATCTTTTGCTTAGAAGAAAAATATGGACAGAATTTTGCTATCCAGATGGGTATACCTACTGGATCGGATGGATTTGTACAGAAGAAGCAAAAGGCTGTTAGCATCTTACTAACAGCATACCATCTTGTAGAGGATGTGTTTAATAATGACCTTGAAAGTTTTTTATCTACCCCAGTAGATGAATTAGAGAAGCTGACAAAGACAGAGCTAATACAGTTTTCTGAAGAGAAGAAACAGGAATATGGATTGCTCGTTTTTCCTGAAGCATATGCTGCATTAAAGTCTCTTACGGCACAAAACAAGATTGGGACAGGAATGAATATTATGGTCGATATAGGAGGAGGTACTACGGATATTACTTTCTTCACGATTGGAGATAGTTGTACAAAAATTTATGATTACTCGTCTATCTCATATGGATTGAATTACATAATTGAAAAAGCAACCCCTCATCTAAAGGACAAGTACGACATAGATTTGAATCTAAGTATTATCGATCCTCAGGAATTGTCATCTGCCATCTCAAGTTATTACCAAAATCTGAGAGGAAGCTGTGAGGATTTAGTTGAAAAACTCGTAAAAAGTTTTCCTAAAACGGGTTATCCAGCTTCTACATTAACTGATCGCTTAAAAAAACGCCCCATTGTATATTCAGGCGGCGGTTCAACCTATGATTTCCTCAGAAAGCCCGTATTACAGTTTACTGACGTAATACAGATAAACCCTAAGATATGGCAAGGTATGAATATAAAGGAAATATCTAAATTGATTGATGTTTGTCCAATTGTCTCTACAGCCTTAGGTCTTGCCATTAGTGAGATTCATGATGACGTTGAATTAGCCACAACAAATGACATCTTCAAAGATATTAAAGCTGCTGATTGGAAAAAGGAAAGACCGTGCCCAAGATGGGTTTAATAAAGAATATGTATATTAGCTCGTGTTGAGATAATTACAATTCTCTCGCTATCGCTCTTACTTTCCTCACATCCTCGGCGTAGCCGATGCACTAGAGCACAATTGATTAATCTGATGACTATGAATCTAGAACATAATAAATGGCTTGGCCAAAATAAGAAATGATATATAAAAAAATTGTTTATACTTGGCATTTCCGTACTATTGATCTTAATCTGGAGCATGCGTAAGGACAAATACGTTGGGTGCGACCTTTCACATCACAACAGACTGACAACAAAGGATTGACAAACGCTTGTTGATAAAGGTACTACTGAACCACCTCGCAACTTCAGGTATTCTGATATCAATTGCATCTATGATAGTAAAGGATGTAATCTTCTA
>ERZ773180.1173-NODE-1173-length-13680-cov-2.200440_pt1 | contig 13680 bp, 15 predicted proteins | sample MGYA00511080_ERZ773180 | MGnify/ENA primary metagenome ERZ773180 (study PRJEB29015, sample SAMEA2738175) | human oral metagenome | biome: human oral; feature: human-associated habitat; material: saliva | place: China | collected 2178 ...
AGCTATGGATGTTGCCTTTTTGTATTTTATACCTTCCACAGAATCATAGCCAGCACAGTCCTGCTAGCAACCTCTATACCCTGACTCTCAGGACAATAAGTCTCCTTGTACTCCCTGATCAAGTCCTCCGCTTCAAGCCCCGTTTTTTCCCTAATATCCTCAAAGACAAAGACATAACCCCTCAATATATCTTCAACAGACAGAACATCCCTATCTTCCCTAGTCAGGTAGGAAATCTCTGGACTATAGCCATCCATCCATAAAAGATTAAAGCTAGCCATGACAGCATTCCTATCATTGTGGGGATTATATCCTCTCTTGACTCCTGACCTCTCAATCAAAAAGTCGCTCAGCGAATCTGTTGCCTCTATAAACTGGTTTATCAGGCAGTACTTCCTTGATGAGTATACCATATTCCTGAGACCTTGTGGAGTCCTAACTGCTGGGCACATTGATGCAAAGGCTAGGTCAAACTTAGCATCCCAACCTATCTTGGCCAAGTCTGCTGTCTCCCATACCATCTTTTCGTAATTTATATTAGCTATTCCCTGACTATTAGCATTCTCTCTTGCCAGGTCCAGCATATTTTTAGAAATATCAGTCATGGTCACCGACTGGGCTAGTCTCGCCATAGGGATGGCATACCTACCGCTACCTCCACCTATATCAAGCACGCTGGCACCCTCTAGTATACCGGCCTCTGCCAGCCTGTTCACTACCTCATCTACAAATCCCGACTTGTCCGATTTTACTGCTTCATTGAAACTAGCGGCCCTCATATCCCACATCTTTTCTGGATCTATATCCTTATTTTGATGTCTTGTCAGCATTTCTTCATAAAATTTCCTGTCCATATCTGACCTCCTATTTTTTATTTGTATATTTTTACCTCTACTTGATGATATATACTCATTGAAGACAAGTATCTTCCACTTAAATGAAAAAGGACGATTTGTTTCACTACATATTCGTATTTTAGCGTTATTTACCTAGGTTTTCACTATGTAGATTATTATTCATTCATAGTATAATGTAACAAATAAATAATCTAGTTACTCATCATACACTTTTTAACCAGCTAGGGTCATACTTATCGTCTAACTTGGTAAAGTATAGGACTCCCTCCCTTTCATCCATGTGGACCTGCCCCCTCTTTACCATGTGAAATACATGGGCCATAGTTTCACCGCCAGTCACATTAAAGTAGTCTAGAAGCTTATACAAAAGCTGCCAGTAGCTACCATTGGCAGCATCATTGATTATCTTTCCATCGGCAGCACTGGCATAGACCTTACAACCAGCACTCTTGAAGTTTGATGCCAGGCCAGAGTGGTCGGCATGCATATGGCTAATAAAGAGGTCGGTATCCGACATTTCAAGACCAAGGTCTGCTAGACCTGCTAGCATAGAATCTAGGGTCTCCTGTGTGTGGTAACCCGTATCCAAGACTAGGTTCTTGTCCCTATCCTTGATTATATAAATATTTGTAGCCTTTAGGGGACTCTTGGGCAAGACCACCTGAAAAGTATATATATTCTTATAAACTTCCTTAACCATAAAAACTACCTCCTAACCTCTTTACTGAATTCTACTTACTATTATATTTGATTACAATATAATATTGGATCTTTAAAATCCACTTTTATTTTATGCCCATCAGGCCTTCTTGGTATATCCTTAAATCCATGACTTTTAGGTCCTCCGCTATCATAGGTCTAAAGTCCATCTGACCCAGGATATCCTTATTCAAGTCTACACCAGGTGCTATTTCCACAAGCTCTATTCCACCCTCCCTAAGGGCAAAAACACATCTTTCAGTAACAAAAATAACATTTTGACCATTCTCAAAACTCTCCTCTGCACTAAAGGTTATCTCATCTATTGTCTTTTTAAATTTCTTCCTTTTTCCTTCCTGGACAATAACTAGCTTACCGTCTCTAACCTCTGTTACCAGGCCTCCTGCCGTCATTGTGCCACAGAAGACTATATCCTTGGTAGACTGGGTAATGTCTATGAATCCTCCACAGCCACCAATCCTGTCACCAAACCTACTTACATTTATATTTCCACGTGGATCCATCTCGGCAAAGCCCAAGAAGGTCTTCTTTAGACCTCCACTGTTATAGAAATCAAACTGACTAGACCTGCCCATGAGTTCACAGCCGAACCAAAGTTAGATCCACCTAGGGGTATTCCTCCAATAAGACCACTCTCTACCGTAAGGATTATATTTTCAAGGCCCTCTTCCGCTGCAACAGAAGATACCGCCTCTGGTATTCCTATACCTAGGTTTACTACCGAATTATCCTCTAGCTCTAGGACTGCCCTCCTTGCAATAAGCTTCCTCTCATTTAGATATAGGGGCTTAAAGCCGTACTTGTCTGACTTGTACCTACCAGCTATTATAGGATCATAGTATACTCCCGGTGTCTGGCGGTGGTAGTTTATAGGGTCTTCAGACTTGACAATTGCATCTACAAATACACCCGGTATAACCACATCCTGCCTATTCATGGACTGGGAAGAAACTATATTTTTCACCTGGACTATAACCTTACCACCACAGGCCTTGACAGCCATGGCAACGTCCAGTGAATCAATTATAGAGGACTCCTCCTCCATACTGATATTTCCAAATTCATCCGCACTTGTCCCCCTGATAATACCTATATCATAATTGGGAACCTTGTACTTCAAATACTCTTTTCCATCTATTTCTATAAGGTCTACAAGGTCTTCCTTGGCAGCATCATTTACCTTGCCACCCTTTAGCCTTGGATCACAGTAGGTTTTCAGACCTATCCTAGTAATTTCAAAATCCTTACCACCTGCAGCCTGCCTGTATAGATGAGCAATTACACCCTGAGGAAAGTTATAGGCCTCGACCTCATTTCTCAAGACCATATCTATCATTGGCCTGTTGTTGGCAAAGTGGGCTGTTACATACCTCTTTATCAGACCTGGATAGGATAACTCACATATCCCTTGGTCATTATTGTTTCCTAGACCAGCCCCCTGGTACAGGGTTAGGTTTTTAGGCCTACCCTCACTTAGGTATCTCTGTCCAATTTTTACCATCATCTCTCTGGCAGCAGTTGCCAGCATAAATCCAGAAAAGGCTACTGTATCCCCATCTTTTATTAGGTCAATAGCCTGGTCAAAATCCATCAGCTTGTTCATCTTTTCCCCCTAGTAGTTCCTATACTGGTTCAAGGTCTCAATTACCTCTTTCGCAGTTTCCATATGATTTATCTGGTCCCTAAACCTGGCAGAGTTCTTCATACCCTTTAGGTACCAACCTATATGCTTACGCATCTCTCTTACGGCCACATATTCTCCATGCTCTTTTATAGCCAAGCCCATGTGCTTGATAGCTACATCTATCTTCTCATCCTTGCTAGGCTGATCTAGTAGCTGGCCTGTCTTCATATAGTAGTCAATCCTCTTAAATATCCAAGGGTTGCCCTGGGCCCCCCTACCAATCATAATGGCATCACAGCCAGTGTGGTCCTTGATTCTAATGGCATCCTCCACACTAGTGACATCCCCATTTCCTATAACAGGTATAGATATTTGAGACTTTACCTCCCCTATAATATCCCAGTCCGCCTGACCAGAATAATACTGCTCCCTGGTCCTGCCGTGTATTGTAATAGCACATATACCACAATCCTCTGCTATCTTGGCTATTTCTAGAGCATTTATAGAATTATCATCCCAGCCCTTACGTATCTTTAGGGTAACCGGCTTCTTTGAGTTTTTCACAACCTGGTCCAGGACTTGTCCTGCCAGTTTGGGATTTCTCATAAGGGCAGACCCATCTCCATTTTTAACAACCTTGGGAGCTGGACAGCCCATATTTATATCCAAAATTTCATTCGGATAGTCATTCAAAATTTGGGCTGCCTTACCCATAAATTCAGGTTCACTACCAAAGATTTGAACAGCTACTGGGTGTTCCTCATCCAAGATATTAAGCATTTTCTTCGTATTTTTATCATCATAGCAAATGGCCTTGGCATTTATCATCTCTGTATATAGGAGCCCACAGCCTAATTCTTTGCATATTAACCTAAATGGCAGGTCTGTTACTCCTGCCATTGGTGCTAAAAAAACTTCATTTTCAACTTCAAAATCTCTAAATTTCACTATATTACTTCTCCTATCTAAATAAAAGAACTATATATCTTATCCTTCCTATATATTCTTCTCGTATATTATCCTTAGGCCTTCTAGGGTAAGATTTGGATCTATAACATCAATAGCATTTGTTTCCTGGGATATCATATTAGCCAGACCACCAGTTGCTATTACAAGTGTTCCCTCATCTTTTAGCTCCTTCTTCATCAAACCTACTATTTTTTCAACCTGGCCTGCATAGCCATATATTATACCAGCCTGCATGGCTGATACTGTATCCTTACAAATAACTGTCTCTGGTGTCACTAGTTCCACCCTAGGCAGCTTGGATGCCTTTTGGAAAAGAGCCTCACTAGAAATCTTCATACCTGGAGAAATCGCCCCACCTATATACTCGCCCTTCTTTGAGACAGCACAATAGGTAGTTGCTGTTCCAAAATCTATGATTATAACCGGACAGTTATACTTAGATATGGCGGCAACTGCATTTACTATCCTATCTGCACCGACCATCTTAGGGTCCTCATACTTTATATTTAAACCAGTCTTTATACCAGGTCCAACAACCATTGGACTGATATTACAGTACTTCCTGCAGAAGTTCTCCAAAGAGTGCATTACTGCAGGCACAACAGATGATACTATAATCGCATCTACTACACTTAGGGAAATATTACTTGCATCAAATAGGCTCTTAATCAGTACGCCATACTCATCAGAAGTCTTATTTAGGTCTGTATTTATTCTCCAGTCTCTTACTAGGTTATCTCCATCGTATACACCTAATACCATATTTGTATTTCCTATATCAAAAACCAACAACATATATATTTACCATTCCTTTATTATTTATTGTTAAAAATATTACGCGCATTTATTCAAATGCCAAGGGCTTGAAACTAGCCCTTTATAACGTTTTTATTATATCATTAATATACACCAAGGTACAGAAAATTTTTTTAACTACCTATATAACCTAAATTTTTAATTATAATATTAGGGTCAGATGCTTAATTTTATGACTTTATTAGTACAAAAGGCCCTTATCAAGTGCTGATTGTGATAGTATAATATATGTAATAGTAAAATTTTATTAGGATGGTGACACGATGACAAAAACCAGAGAAAAGGTTATAAATATACTAATAGATAATTCAGATAAGTATATATCCGGAGAGTATATATCAGATATATTAGGACTATCAAGGGCCTCTGTTTGGAAACACATAAAGGCCTTAAAGACAGAAGGCTTTGATATAGAATCAAAGGCTGGCCATGGCTACAGGCTAGACCATAATAAAAAAAGGGGCTTAGCTCATATGAGATAAAGCACAAGCTAGGGACCTCTTACATGGGCCAGGAGGTCTACTATTTTGATTCCATAGACTCTACCAATATATATGCCAATACTATAGCCAACCAGGCCCCTGAAGGAGCTGTAGTGGTATCCAAGAAACAAACTCAAGGAAAGGGCAGGTCTGGCAAGATCTGGGTATCCGACTATGACCAGGGAATTTACTTCTCAACAATACTTAAACCTTCCATACCTATTAGTAGGGCATCCTTTCTTACCCAGGTAGCAGGTGCGGCCCTGGCTACTAGCCTGGAAAAGTTGGGTGTAGCCTGCCAGATAAAATGGCCCAATGACCTGGTTTTAAATGGGAGAAAGATAGCCGGCATCCTAACAGAGATGAGGGCAGAGATAGAGAGTATTTCCTATATAATAGTTGGAATAGGGATAAACATAGGTCCCAAGACCTTTGATGGGGCTATAAGTAATGTAGCTACATCCCTTGCCAATGAGGGCTATCAAATTCAAGACCTAGACCTTCTAAGGACCTTCTTTATAGACTTTGAAGACCTTTATGAGGATTTCAAAAAGAGGGACTATACCCGTATATTAGGGATACTAAAGGACAAGTCAGCAGTCCTTGGCAAGGAAATCTACTTGATTAGGGATGGACAAAAGGACAAGGTCTTTGCCGAAAATATAGATGAATATGGTAATTTGATAGTTAGAAATGAATTGGGTTTCTTGGAAGAGGTCTTTACTGGAGAGATTTCTATCAGGGGACTAGATTCTTATATATAGTTTAAATGGCTATCTTCACTTTTTTCAATTTTATTATTGAAAGCTGTTGGCGATGCAAAAATTATAATTGATATTGAAAATATAATAATAAACGATAGAATAAAAGTAGCTCTTTTTTTCATATAAACCCCCTTTCAAACATCATGTTTTTATCACAACGATTATTATTTTTATTATAATTTATATTAGTCTAAATATCAATAAAAAACAGAGGTTGTATTCTATGCCTAAAAAGGAGAATGCTGACCTCTGTTTTATTTATATCGTCTTAAGTTTACTTTTACACTTTAGCTCTTAAACTCTAGTCCCCCAGATCAATAAATTTGGTTTCTTAGAATTCTATTCTTTCTTCAACCTTCATCATTGACCTAAACTCAACAACAGCTTCTTCTAGCTTGAAGATTTTCATCTTAAAGCCTGTCTTTTCATTGTATAGCTGCTTTAACATTGGTAGAACCTCAAAGGCCTTGGCTTCTAGGTCTGCTGATTCAACAAATACTGCCTTACCAAAGTAACGGATAAAATCAGTTTCTATTGTAGCACAGATTTCTACATAAGGATTAGCCTGCATCTGTTTGTAGACTTCCTTGAAATCTCCTACACAAAAATATATCTCATCATCAACTAACATTTGGAAACCAATTGGTCTACACTTAGGCTTATTACCATCTACCGTAGCTAGATAATATACTCCTGCCTTGCTTAAAAATTCGCTTACTCTTGCCTTATTACTCATAATAATCAAACCCCCATTCAAAAATTGATTCGTAGTTACCCTACCCCTATATTATATCATGTATGGGCCTATAATATCCTATTTATAAAAAAGTTCAAGTAAATTTTGTATATTAAAAGGGCTGGTTATAAATACCCAACCCCCTTACTATTCATGATTTACTCTTAATCTCTTCTATCTTCACTTACAGGATTGTCACTACCAATTGGCTTGTCATCAATTGCCAAATCCTGAGAAATTGTAGCCTTGTCTTCACTTACAAGGTCTTGAGAAGCAAGTGGCATGTCTTCACTGCCAGTATCTTCAAAAATGACAGGTTTATTGTCATTTACAGGTTTTTCTGGAGTGCCGGCCTCTTCAGACTTATTGTTTTGACCAAGTTCCAGTTTCATTTCAAAGGCCTCTTCAAACTGCTTGTCGTTAAGTGTTTCATACTCTAGTAAGGCCTTAGCTATATAGTCTAGCCTATCCTGGTTTGACTTCAGTATCTCCCTGGTCTTTTCATAGGCATCCACAACAATCTTTCTTACTTCCACATCTATTTCAGATGCAACCTCTTCAGAATACTGTCTTGAGTGACCTATGCTATTTCCTAAGAAGACCTCATCACTTGAATCAAATGTCAAAGGACCTAATTTGCTACTCATACCGTACTTAGTTACCATGCTCCTAGCCAAGCTAGTTACCCTCTCCAGGTCATTTGATGCTCCCGTTGATATATCATCTAGGTTGATCTCCTCTGAGACCCTACCACCCAATAGGACTATCAACTCCTGCAACATTTCGCCCTTTGTAGCATAATACTTGTCCTCTGTAGGCAACTGCATAGTAAAGCCACCTGCCATACCCCTAGGTATGATAGTAACCTGGTGGACTGGGTCCATCAAGTTTAAGACATGGGCACAAACTGCATGTCCTGCCTCATGATAGGCAGTCAAAATTCTTTCCTTTTCAGTGATTATCCTAGACTTCTTTGCAACACCTACCACTATCTTAGTGATAGCCTCTTCTATAGTTTCCATAGAAATCTTGTTCTCTCTTTTTCTGGCAGTCAAGATAGCCGCCTCATTCATTACGTTTTCTATATCAGCTGGTGTAAAGCCTGCTGTAAATTTAGCTAAAACAGCTAGGTCTACATCATCTGCTAAAGGCTTCTTTCTAGAGTGAACCCTAAAGATAGCCTCTCTACCCTTAACATCTGGTCTACCAACTACTACCTGTCTATCAAACCTACCTGGTCTAAGTAATGCAGGGTCCAGTATATCTGGCCTATTTGTAGCTGCCATAATAATTATACCCTGGTTTATACCAAAGCCATCCATCTCCACTAGTAGCTGGTTTAGAGTCTGTTCTCTTTCGTCATGGCCTCCACCTAGACCTGCCCCTCTCTTTCTACCAACTGCATCTATTTCGTCAATAAACACAATGGCTGGGGACTCCTTCTTGGCCTGTTCAAATAGGTCTCTTACTCTTGATGCACCTACTCCTACAAACATCTCAACGAAGTCTGAACCACTGATACTGAAAAACGGCACTCCAGCCTCACCAGCAACTGCCTTTGACAGGTAGGTCTTACCTGTTCCTGGAGGCCCTACCATTAGGATTCCCTTAGGTATTCTGGCTCCTAGGTCCATATACTTCTTTGGATTCTTCAAAAAGTCTACAACTTCCTGCAATTCATCCTTTTCTTCATTTAGTCCTGCTACATCGTCAAATACTACATTTACCTTTTCATCACCCTTGTGAAGCTTAGCCTTAGACTTGGAGAAGTTCATCATTCTTCCCCCACCGCCACCTTGACTCTGGTTCATTAGTACGAAAAAGGCTACTGCCATAAATATCAACAATAGTATTGTTGGTATCATCTCTACAATCCAAGGAGTCTTCGGCTTGGACTCCCCTTCAATAACCAGGTTATTCTTCTGGACGCCCTTTAATAGGTCCTTAGATAGGTTTTCACCCCTAACCTCACTTGGTATATAGGACTTGAACTTTACCTTTGAATTTTTCAGGGTTCCTTCTATACCAGTATCATCAATTATATGTAGGCTTTTTACATTACCTGCTTTTAGCTCCTTATATACCTTGGAAAATTCCATAGTCTTGACATCTACTGTCTGGTTTGCACTGCATCTAACACCAAAGAATATAACCAGCAAGAGTACTAGGTACAGGCCTGCCCCTCTTAATGCTCTCTTCAAATCTTACCTCCTCTACAACCAACTTCTTAATCGATTGATATCTCTAATATCCTCTTTGTATCATCATCTACCTTGTAGTCTACATTTATCCTATACCCATAAATGGACACAACTGTATCATTATTTACTACAAAAGGCACGAAAGACCTTTCCTCTCTTCTATATTTCCAGAATTTTCTAGCTTTCTATCGCCTTTTGAATATATTCCAAGAGACTTTCCACCTAATAATTTTATTTTATCACCTTGACGACGATTTCTCAATCTTATATGACCCTTTATTTTGTCAAAGTCAAGGTATTGTTTACCACTCTTAAAGTTGCTCCTATCAAAATCATTCTGGCTTATCAACCTAGTCTTCAGAGTCTTGTCAATTTCTTCTATATACTGGTCTGTGCCAGGGTTTATCTTGTAGTCGTATTCAACATCTTCTATCCTGATTTCCTTTTGACTTATGAGGATGTAGTCAGCAAACCTATAGGCATGCAGGCCTCTTGGTAGGTCTATCTTCTTGTAACGCTTCTCTCCTGGCATCAGGTCTAGAACTTCGTCTATATGCTTTTTTTCTATGGAGGTCACATTACCAAGTAGATTCCTAATAGCCCTAATTACTATCCTGGTCTTGATTGCCGGGTGGGCATCCTTTATGTAATCGACAAAAATATAGGACCCATCCTTGTAGGTCTTGACTGCATATTCAGCAATCTTATCTACCTGAAAATTTATATAGTCACTATCAACCCTTAGGCTGTCACCCATCCTGACTATACTATCTACAATATTGTCGTTGAATTCGGATTTCATATAAGGCAAAATTTTCAGCCTTATCTTGTTTCTCGAGTAAATAGGCTCTAGATTGCTGGAATCTATCCTAGGCAGAAGTTTGTGTTCCATGCAATATGTCTCTATAGACTCCCTATCAATATCCAGTATGGGCCTTATAACCCCATCTTTTCTCTTGTATTCTATGCCCCTCAAACCTTGAAGGCCTGTTCCCCTCATTATTCTCATAAGTATAGTTTCCGCCTGGTCATTCTTGTTGTGACCAATGGCTATCTTCTTGGCACCAAGCCTGTCTCTCACCTCAGAAAATACTTGGTATCTCAATCGTCTTGCCCCATCCTCTAGACCAAGCTTATTTTCCTGACAGTACTTGGGTACATCTATGGTCCTTATAAAACAAGGAATATATAGACTCTGACATAGCTTCATCACATATAGGGAATCTAAAAAGGCATCCAGCCCCCTTATCATATGGTTTAGGTGGACCGCATAAATCTTTATGTCCTTTTCCTTGGACAGCCTATATAGGGTATGCAAGAGACAGACCGAGTCCGGTCCACCAGACAGGCCTACCACTATGCCATCACCGTCTTCTATCAGTTGGTGGTCTAGTACAGTTTGTTTCATTCTATCATATACCATACTACACCTCCGGAACTACCTTCATTTCCAACCTATTGTTGGCATCCATAAGACCCCTTATAGATATCTTATAGTCTAAATTTAACTTAAGCTCCTTGTCCGATATCCTTTTTGATATCTTGTAGGTATGTAGGTCCATATCAAATACACCGTATGGGGTCCTGTACTTCGACCTAAAGTCCCTATCCTCCCTGAACTTCATCCTACTAGTGATGTCTCCTGACTTGAGTAGTAAAACCTCCTCATCAGATATCTTTATGGTGCTAGACCTCTCCTTGGATGTATCAAACTCCGAAAAGGTTATGTAAATATTACCATTCTTTTCTATTTGCTCACCCTTGTAATAGGATTCTATAGTCTGAAAATCACTTCCGTCTAAATATTGGGATGTCTTTATCTTGAGTTTTACCTTCATATTTTCACCTCATTCCATCCGCTAGTACCTGTGTATTTCTACCTTCTCTAAGTTCTCATTCTTTATCTTCTTCTTTAAAAATTCGGATGCTACCTTTGAGAATTGTTCATTTATGTCGGATACGAAGTACTTACAAGTACCCTTCTGGTCTGAATCATTCATCATATCCCTCTTCTCTAGGACATCCTTTAAGTCTAGGGCTGTTTCCTTGGCTGGATTTATCAACTTCACATCCTTGCCTACAACCTCTCCTATAGTCCTCTTTAGGATTGGATAATGGGTACATCCTAACACTAGAGAGTCTATGCCCTTTTCCACCAAAGAATCTAGGTACATATGGGCTGCTGTAGCCGATATTTCCTTATTTGACCAGCCCTCTTCAACTAGGGGTACAAATATAGGACAAGCCTTACCTATAACCCTGATACTACTATCCTTTGACTTTATAGCCTTGTTGTAGGCCTTGGAGTTCACTGTTGCAGCTGTCCCTATTACTCCTACAACCTTGTTTCTAGTCGAATATACGGCAGTTCTTGCCCCCGGCTCTATAACACCCATAATTGGTATATCATATTCTTCCCTTGCTTCTAGTAAGGCCCTTGCAGAGGCAGTATTACATGCAATTACAATGGCCTTTACATTTTGTTCTGCCAAAAAGTTTATGGCCTGGAAGGTATACTTTATTATAGTCTCCTTAGACCTGGACCCATAAGGAACCCTAGCTGTATCACCAAAGTATATAATATCCTCATTTGGCAAGTATTTATTTATTTCCTTAAGGACTGTCAGACCCCCTAAACCAGAGTCAAACACTCCTATCGCCCTATTATCCATAAACTACACCCTGTCATCTTGCATTAGCTTTTCTATCATAAACTGCTGTGCCAACTCTATGTGCTCCTTGGCTAGCTTTTCTGCAAGATGAGCTCTTCCTTTCTTAAAAGCTTCTATTATCTTATTGTGCTCATCTACTATGTTTACGGCCGAGCTATAATCAGACATATACATGAGCCTGAACCTATAGACTGTCTCCCATATGTTGATCATCATGTTCATGAGCCTCTTGTTGCCGGTTGCTTCAAATATAAGGGTGTGAAATTCCTCATCCTTGGCCAGCATAGTCTCTACATCATTCTTATAGACAGCCTCTTCAAGGTCCTTTGATATGATTTCTAGCATCCTTATATGGTCCTCTGTCATCCTGTCTGTAGCACAGTAGGCTGCCAGACCCTCTAAACCAACTCTTACCTCTAGAATATCCATAAGGTCCTTCTTGCTTATGTTGGCTACATAGGCCCCCTTTCTTGGGAGCATAACAACCAGGCCTTCTAGCTCCAACATTCTTATAGCCTCTCTTATAGGGGTCCTGCTCACACCCAACTGTTCTGATAGCTGGATCTCCATGAGTCTTTCTCCTGGCTTTAGGACACCCTCTATAATAGCCTTTCTCATATTTTCAAAAACAACCTCTCTTAGAGGCTTGTAATCATCCAAGTTTAACTTATTTATTCCCATATATCTCTACCCCCTTTTTGGACATAGATGTTAAGTGGGTCTGTAAATACTGCTTTCTCAGGATATTTGCACACTTTCTGGCCTTTTTTTTATCCTTAAAAAAGCCAAAGACTGTAGGTCCACTTCCACTCATCATGGACTTGTCAGCGCCCTCCTCAAGCATTATTTTCTCTATATTTCCTATATCTGAACACCACTCTTTTGTCACTGGTTCAAGTACATTACACATACTGGATACCAGAAGGTCCATATTTTTATCCTTAATTGCCTTGATCAAACTCACATTGTCAGGCCTATCTATTTCTATATTTCTTTCATACAAACTATCAAACTTTTTGTAGACCTTCTTGGTGGATACAAAAATATTTGGCCTACATACTAAGACCTCTAGGTCAAGATCAAGGTCATCAAGCTTTTTTAGGTCAGTCCCCCTGCCCGTAGCCAAATAGGTTCCCCCTTTTATACAAAAGGCTATATCTGACCCCAATTCCTTAGACAGGTCTATCAGGTCATCATCACTTAGACCTAGCTCAAATAGCTTGTTTACGCCGACAAATACAGCCGCAGAATTAGCACTTCCCCCTGCCATACCAGCAGCAATAGGAATGTTCTTTTCTAGAAAGACCTCTATTCCACTATTTATCTTATATCTCTTTTTCATAAGCATCCAAGTCTTGTATATTATATTTTTCTTTCCAAGTGGTACATCTGAGTTGGAACACTTCATCGAAAAATTCCCCCTAGACTTCCTAATTAGTAGCTTGTCTGATAAATTTACAGACTGCATTACCATTTCTACATCATGGTAGCCATCATCTAATATACCCTTTATGTCTATAGATAGGTTTACCTTACCCATAGCCCTCAGTCTAATACTGTCCATATCATCACTCCTAATAGGCCTGGCCTACTATTTTATATTTTACTTATTATTGTATTCAATATGCACTATTTCGCTTTACTTATTATATCATATAAAGCCAGCATAAAATATTACTTTTTGGGATATGCTTTAAAATTTAAATAGTCCCTTGTCCTCGACTGACTATATAAAATTCATCACCCTATATAAATTTTACTAAAAAAAGAGATTGCGTAATAATACCCAATCTCTAATCTCTTAACTTACCTTATTTTTAAAAACCTTTATCTTAACTG
>ERZ773180.1178-NODE-1178-length-13636-cov-12.593182_pt1 | contig 13636 bp, 9 predicted proteins | sample MGYA00511080_ERZ773180 | MGnify/ENA primary metagenome ERZ773180 (study PRJEB29015, sample SAMEA2738175) | human oral metagenome | biome: human oral; feature: human-associated habitat; material: saliva | place: China | collected 2178 ...
TATAACTTAATTATTATGACAACAGATATTTCAAAATGGCTAAAGCCGAGTATTAAGGCAGAAAACTTACAACAAGAAAATGGTATCTTCGTGTATATGAATAATGACTTTGTAAGTGGAGATAACCATAAATACATGAAAATGTACGATTGGATGTCTTATGTGTATGACTTTGGAGAGAAATGGATAGGACGCCTTAAGTATGGTAAGGGAATCGATCTAATGCGCACAGAACTAATGAGCCGTTTAGAATGGCGAAACAATATTTCTGTACTATACGTTTCTATTGGTACAGGAACTGACTTGCATTACATACCAAAAAACATCGACCTTAAAACAATTAACATGGTAGGTGCTGACATTTCATTGGGTATGCTTAAGAAATGTAAGAAGAAATGGCATAAAAAAACAAAGCTAACACTTGTGCAATGTCCTGCAGAAGAACTGCCTTTTGCTGATAATACTTTCGACATAGTTTTTCATAATGGAGCAATAAACTTCTTTAACGATAAGGCTCGTGCAATGAACGAAATGCTCAGAGTAGCAAAACCTGGCAGTAAAATTCTTGTTGCCGATGAAACTGCAGACTTTGTCGAAGCTCAATATAAGAAAAGTGTTTTCTCAAAATCCTATTTTGAGGGTAAAACGGTAGACTTACATGAGATTGAACAATGTATTCCAGCTTCAGCAGAAGAAATAAAAACAGAGTTATTCTGGGATAATCGTTTCTATGGCATCACGTTTAGAAAAAAGTGATGCGACCCCTTTTAAAACACAAAAGAAAAGAGCTTCCACCTTCATGGCTAAAGGTAGAAGCTCAATAGAGAGGTTTTTAGGCCTTTCTTGATATATACTTTAAACTAACTTTCTTATTGGTGTTATGGCATTAATACGCCTTACCCATTGTAATTTTAAAGGTTCTGTCGACACAATGGATACGATATTGCTCGAGAGCGATACCACGTTTACTCCAAGGATCTACACCTCTAACGCTCGGTTAAAGAAAAGTCGATGTTCTTTAACCACAATAACGGCTGACACTATGAGCAGTAATACCGTCTGTATACACTTACTATCAGGGTGGGTTGCAAATATTTCATTGAAATAACCTGCTGTAATATGAAAGATAATAGCAACAAGGATATTTCGGTTGGTTTTATAATAGAGCCAGTTCATCAAAATAACAAAAGGGAAAATGCTCACAATGAAGTTCAAACTATAAAGCCATCCCTCACTCATTACGTTAGCATGATAATAACCTTTGATACCTGCAAGGGGGAAATGCCATATAGCCCAATAGGTAGCAAACAGCATAGATGTATTGAAAAGGCTCATACGAGAGCGGAGACAATCGGTACCATAACCATGCCATGCTAGTTCTTCAAGTGTAGGAGCAAGGATAAGAAGGAACCATACAGGAAAGACACCAGAAGTGAAAGTATAATGACCTGTAATAATAAATTGTGATGGACTATAGCCAAACAGTAGAGATATTGCCATTGCACACAAGATACTTGCTGGCATCAGCAGACAAGCAATAAGATAATATCGCCATTTATTGGAAGACAAGTTTAGAAATCTCCCAAGAAAATCCTTTCGCAGTTCTTGACGTTGAGAAATCAAAATAATGGTTAGAAACATTGGAAAGCAAAGTCCTGTAAGTCCTAACAATGGAGCTACCCATGTGCTTTTCGAATAAACGTCATGATGACTTACATAACTGGCAGCAAACCAGAAGACCCAAGGAACGAGGGTTGCTAAGAGATAAAAGAGTATCGTATGACGATACTTGATGACGATGTGTTCTTTCATATTACTTAAATGCTATTAATACACTATAATCACAGATTACATACATAACAAAATACAAATGGACTGTAATTGCCTATGTATTACTTAATCAATGCAAATATACTTCCTAACCCCCAAGGAGCCAAAATGAAGCACTTAAAATACTATATATTCTATTATCTTTTTGATTTAGATTATCTCATATTGAGCAAGAAAGGGAACAAAACAAACAAAAAATATCGATATTAAAACAATGAACATGGTAGGTGCTGACATTTCATTGGGAATGCTTAAAATATGTAAGAAGAAATGGCATAAGAAAACAAAGCTAACACTTATACCATGTCCTGCAGAAGAACTGCACTTTACTGATCACTCTCTTTAAAACACAAAAAGAAAAAAGCTTCTACCTCCATGGCTAGAGGTAGAAACCCATAAGAGAGGTTTTTAGGCCTTTCTTTATTTACTTTAAACTAACTTTCTATTTTATTTCTTACAACAACCTTTTACTTTACCCATGCTAAACTTAAAGGTTCTGTCGATGCAATGGACGCGGTATTGCTCGAGAGCAATGCCTCGTTTACTCCAAGAGTCTACACCACCAAGACCTGCTTGACATGCATCGATGCACAAGTTGGTGAATTGCGACTTAGGAACTTGTTGGCTATGACGTTGTGTTTTCTTTTCACCATCGTCTAAGTCTTCGATGTTATAGTGTAGAGCACTCATTGAACAGAGTTCGAATGGACGAACAAATAGTCCTTGACCTGCTTTATTTGTTTGCTTCCAAACACGAATATCGCTCTTTGTTCCTGTTTCTTGTGGACGCACATAAGCAAAGAATTGATCGTCTACATTTTGCTTATAGATACCTACAAGCTGCGACTCTTTACGATCTGAATAGTTCTCTACTGGACCTCTTCCATAGAATGTAGACTCGTCCATGTCGTAAGGCATTTGCATTAACATACCAAATCTAAACATATCAGGATTTTTCTTTCCTGGTGTTGTTTGCATTGTTTCTTCTACATCTACTCTACCTGTTGGATAAATGGTGTAGGTTAAGAACAATTTAGCCTCAACTTTTGGCATATCATAGCTAGCCTTCACTGTAATAATTGTTTGCTTATCACCAGTTGCTTGCTTTTCTTTTTGAACGTCGAATGCAGTGAGTTGCATTTCAGGATTGCGCCAAACAGCATAGTCTTGTTGTATGCCTGCACCCATATCGTTATCGGTTGGAGCTCTCCAGAAATTAGGTTTAAGTGTTCCACCCTTAGCAATCATTGCTTGATTGTCTATATTATAAGAGGTGAGATAGCCGTTTTGCTTGTTGAATGTAAGACTAAACTTAGAGTTTTCAACGGTAAGCTCGTTGGTTTTCTTATTCTCTTTCACTTTAATATTATTGTCTATCTTCACACCTTTTTCGCAAACTGAAGAAAGGAAGCAAGCAGAGAATGGCATAACACCTTCTTGAAGTTGAATTTGATTGTATGCAACTACTTGTCCTTTTTCCATCAATGGTTCAGCATTCTTCAATGTGAAAGAAACATTTAAGAATACTTCTTCCTTTGGATTTTTGATGTCTTTCCATCCTAACTCAATCTGCTTAGAAGTTTGTGGCGCAATGTCTAGATTTTCAACAACACCTTTTTCCACTGATTTTCCATTAGCAATAACCTCCCAGTTCAACGCATAATTAGACAAATCTCTAAAGAAGTTTTCGTTGAACACGGTAATTGTCTTTTTCTCTTTGTTGATATTTCTCACCCAAATATTTTGGTAGAAATAGCCAATTTCAAATGCTTCGGGGTTAGGAATACGATCTGGATTGATCAAACCATTGCAGTTAAAGTTATTATCACTTGGGTCGTAAGTATTAAAGTCGCCACCATAAGTGTAGATAACGTTTCCTTTTTCATCAGTTTTACGCAATCCTTGGTCTACGAAGTCCCAAATAAAGCCACCTTGAAGCTTGTTAGGATATTGACGAATTAGATCCCAATATTCTTTGAATCCACCGCTTGAGTTACCCATAGCGTGAGAATATTCGCATTGAATAAGAGGACGTTGGTCTTCAGGAGCAGTAGAGTTAGCATAATCTTCCATTTCCTTTTGACTTCTATACATTGGGCAATAAATATCTGTGTGACTGTTCTTTATTGCTCTTTCGAATTGAACAGGGCGTGAATAGTCCATTCCTTTAATCCAATCGTATGCAGCAACGAAGTTTGGTCCGTCTGCTGTTTCGTTTCCAAGTGACCAGAATATAATACTTGGGTGATTGAAGTTGGTTAGAACATTGTGTTGATTGCGTTCTAATATCTGCTTAGCAAAGAGTGGGGTCTTTGATATTGCATCGTCTCCATAGTGGAAACCATGACTCTCTTGATTTGCTTCTGCACATAGATAGATACCATATTCGTCGCAAAGGTCGTACCACATTGGATCGTCTGGATAGTGACATGTACGCACTGCATTGATATTAAAGCGTTTCATTAGCTTAATATCTTCTATCATACGCTCACGAGTTACAACATAACCATTTAGTGGATCTACCTCATGACGATTGGCTCCTTTGAAGAATACGGGCTGTCCGTTTACCCAAACTTGGCTTCCTTGCATAGAAACATTTCTGAAACCAACTTTAAAAGGAATAACTCCTACTGTGGTATAGTTTACTTTTGCGTTCTTGCCTTTGCCCTTTCCTACAACCTCTTTGCGCATTACGTCTACTAAAAGAGTGTAGAGATAAGGATCTTCTGCATTCCATTGGTGAACATTCTTAATCTCATAAAGATTTTGTTTGTCTGCCGATGTTGCATCAAGAACAAGATTTCCTTCTTTATCATACAAGCGATAACGAGTAGCTACATTACTATTAGCCTCTTTCTTGATAAAAATTGTTCCATCTTTATAATCGTTTTTCAAACCTGCAATAAAGCGTATATCGTTGATATTGGCGGTTTTATTACGCTTATACAAATAGCTTTGACGTGCAACTCCCGACAAACGCCAGAAGTCTTGATCCTCACAATAGGTTCCATCACACCATCTAAAGGTTTGGAAAGCTATGAGGTTCTTTCCTGGTTTAATATAAGGTGTAACGTCAAACTCTGCTGCTTGCTTTGAATCTTCAGCATAACCAACGAATTGTCCGTTTACCCAAAGATAGATATTTGATGTTACTGAGCCGAAATGTGCAATGATTTGCTCTCCATTCCAATCGCTTGGAACGTCGATATATCTACGGTATGAGCCTACTCTGTTATGCTCTGTTGGAACCATTGGGGGGTTATCTTTGAAATGACCACGCCATGGGAAGCCCACATTTACATAAACAGGGTCGCCAAATCCATTCAATTCCCAGTTACCAGGAACAGGCATTGTTCCCCACGAAGAATCGTTGTAATCAAGTTTATAGAAATCGGTTGGTCGTTCATTGGCATTCTCAACACCTTTAAAGCTCCACTTTCCATTCAAAGACAAATAATTGCTTGATTGTTCTTGGAGTCCCTTTAAAGCACTGTTCTCATTTTCATACATAAAGAACGACGCATGAACAGGGAATCTGTTCAATTCATTCACACTCATATCGTGCCACTCTGTAAACGTAGGTACAACCGTAGCACTAGCAGAAACTGCGCTAAAAAGTAGGGCAGCCGTAATAAATGATTTTATCATGTATAGGTTGTTATGATTTAAGTTTGTGCAAATATACTTAAAAAGAACTACTTTTGTATCACATTCTCGTTTTTTATAAATCATTATTTAAATCAAACGTTTTTTATATAGTACCTTTTTATATGTATTTTCCCACGTTGTCGTATTACAGATGATTTGAAAGTTGTAAATAACAGAAAAACAATTTCTTACAAAAACAATGATACTACTCACATAAATATTTTAAACGGCCTACAACACCTCTCCTTTTATATTATCTTTGCAATAGAGTTTTCAAGGCGTTGAAATACTTTCAGAATATAAAAATGTTACCAAAAAGTTCCATTTCATCGAAGAAATCCTCCTAATTTTTCATCTGTTTGAAGAAAAAAGGCATAGGTTTACTTACAATTTGTCACCTTTCACTTCACAACATATCTCTTTTAGTGATTCAGCCTATCTATATCTTATAGATAAAAAAGCAAATTAAAGGCTTTAAAAGCCCTGTAATAAATTTGTTCATTTATTACTTTTATACTAACTTTGCACATTAGCATAATATACAAAGAATAACGATTTTCGTTAACTTTCATAACAATCACTGCACAAAAAGGAAAAAGATGGAATACAATTTTAGAGAAATCGAAAAGAAATGGCAACACTATTGGGTTGAGAATAACACTTATCGTGTTCAAGAAAACAATGAAAAACAAAAGTATTATGTACTCAATATGTTCCCATATCCTTCGGGTGCAGGTCTTCATGTGGGCCATCCTCTAGGTTATATTGCAGGCGATATCTTTGCAAGATACAAACGCTTGCAGGGCTTCAACGTATTGAATCCTATGGGATACGATGCTTATGGACTCCCAGCAGAGCAATATGCCATTCAAACTGGACAACATCCTTTGATTACAACTCAACAAAATATTGAGAGATATCGTAGTCAATTAGATAAGATCGGCTTTTCTTTCGACTGGGAAAGAGAGGTTAGAACTTGCGATCCTAAATACTATCATTGGACTCAATGGACATTCGTTAAGATGTTCGAGAGCTACTATGATACTGAAAAGAACAAGGCTTTGCCTATCAGTTTGCTTGTTGAGCAATTAGAAAAAGACGGCACTAACAACATTCATGCTGCGACTTCGAATGAAGAAAGTATTTCTGCTGAAGAGTGGAAAGCGATGAACGAAGAGGAACAACAACGTTTCTTGATGCATTATCGCATTGCTTATCAAGCTGAAACAAAGGTAAACTGGTGTGCAGCATTGGGCACTGTACTTGCTAACGACGAAGTTGTTGACGGCTTAAGTGTACGTGGTGGTCACCCAGTTGTGCAACGCAATATGTTGCAATGGTGCTTAAGAGTGTCGGCTTATGCGCAACGTTTGTTGGAAAGTCTTGACGACTTGCAATGGACAGACTCAATAAAAGAAACCCAAAGAAACTGGATTGGTCGTTCAGAAGGTGCTGAAGTAGAATTCAGATTACAATCAAACGATCTCCCTATAACCGTATTTACAACTCGTGCTGACACCATTTTTGGAGTTACATTCATGGTGCTTGCTCCTGAAAGTGAATACGTTGATCTCGTAACAACAGACGAACAAAGAGCTGAAGTTGAAGCATATATAGCTGAAACAAAGAAGAGAACAGAGCGTGAAAGAATCTCAGATCGTCGTGTAAGTGGTGTATTCTCAGGCTCATACGCTATCAATCCGCTCACAAAGGTGGCTGTTCCTATTTGGATTAGCGATTATGTTTTGGCAGGATATGGCACTGGTGCGATCATGGCTGTACCCGCTCACGATAGCAGAGACTACGCTTTTGCTAAGCATTTCAACCTTCCTATTATCCCATTAATTGAAGGAGCAGATGTTAGCGAGCAAAGTTTTGATGCTAAAGAGGGTATTGTAATGAACAGTCCTGTTGCCGAGTTAGAAGCTGAACTCAAAGCAAACGGAGGCTTAATTCTTAATGGTTTAACTGTAAAAGAAGCTATTAAGACCACAAAAGCATACATTGCACAACATAATCTCGGTAGAGTGAAGGTGAATTATCGTCTTCGTGACGCTACATTCTCACGCCAACGCTATTGGGGAGAGCCCTTCCCAGTGTACTACAAGAATGGTATTCCTTACACACTTCCTGTAGATTGCCTTCCATTAGAGTTGCCTACGATTGACAAATACGAGCCAACTGAAAGTGGAGAACCACCTTTAGGACGTGCAAAGCTATGGGCTTGGGACGAAAAGAACCGTCAAGTGGTAGACAAGAGCTTGATAGATAACCAACAAGTGTTTGCTCTTGAGTTGAACACTATGCCTGGTTTTGCTGGAAGTAGTGCTTACTACCTTCGCTATATGGATCCTACTAACACCAATGAGCTTGTTAGTAGCGATGCAGTGAACTACTGGAAGAATGTAGATTTATATCTTGGTGGATCTGAACATGCCACTGGTCACCTTATTTATTCACGTTTTTGGAATAAATTCTTGTTTGACTTAGGCACCGCAAAGACCGAAGAACCATTTGAAAGACTTGTGAATCAAGGTATGATTCAAGGTCGTTCTAACTTCGTTTATCGTGTAAAAGACAGCGATAAAGAAGCTCCTTTATTTGTTTCACTCAATTTAAAAGACCAATACGACACCACACCTATTCACGTAGATGTGAACATTGTATCGGGCGATGTCTTAGACATTGAAGCCTTTAAGGCATGGCGTCCAGAGTTCAAGAATGCACAATTCGTTCTTGAAAACGATAAATATGTTTGTGGATGGGCCATCGAAAAGATGTCGAAGTCGATGTTCAACGTTGTTAATCCCGACATGATTGTAGAACGATATGGTGCCGACACCCTTCGACTTTACGAGATGTTCCTCGGTCCTTTAGAGCAAAGTAAGCCATGGGATACCAACGGAATCGATGGATGTCACCGCTTCTTAAAGAAATTCTGGGGATTATTCTTCGACAATAGAGACAGCGATCAGTTGGCAATAAACAACGAACCCGCAACAAAAGAGCAATTAAAATCTGTACACAAGCTTATTAAGAAGATCACAGCAGACATTGAAAATTTCTCGTTCAACACTGCTGTTTCTGCCTTTATGATTTGCGTTAACGAGCTATCTCAGCTTAAGTGCCACAACAAAGAATTGCTCGAGCAAGTTGTTATATTGCTCAATCCATTCGCACCTCATATCAGTGAAGAGCTTTGGAACCTACTCGGACACACCAATAGCGTATGCGATGCAGCATGGCCACAGGTGAACGAGGTTTATCTTGTTGAAGATGAGCAACAGCTTACCATATCATTCAATGGCAAAGCACGTTTCCAAATGAACTTCGCAGCCACCGCTTCATCAGACGAAATCCAAGCTATCACCTTGCAAGACGAGCGTACTATTAAGTACATCGACGGCAAAACAGTAGTGAAAGTGATTGTTGTTCCGAAGAAAATTGTGAACATTGTATTAAAAGGATGATAACTATTTAAACACGAAAAAAATACTATTTATGAATTTACACAAAGAAATGGTATACGCAGAGATTAAAGACTATGCCTTCATAACCTTGGGTTTGCTTCTTTATACCTTTGCTTGGACTGTATTTCTACTACCTTATCAAATCGTAACAGGTGGAGTTACAGGTATCTCGGCATTGATATTCTTTGCTACTAAGATACCTATTGTTTACACCTATGTGCCTATTAACGCCGCACTTCTTGTGGTTGCACTCTTTGTCTTGGGCTTTAAATTCATGGCAAAGACCATCTATGCAATCTTTGTACTTGGTTTCTTCGTTAGTATTGCCCAGCAAATGGTTACCCAAGCCGATGGAACAATGATCCAAATCCTTGGCCCTGGACAGGAATTTATGTCGGTAATCATTGGCTGTTGCATAACAGGAACCGCCCTATCTATAGTCTTTCTTCACAATGGTTCAACGGGTGGAACAGATATTGTTGCTGCAGTTGTCAACAAATATCACAACCTTTCACTTGGAACAGTGCTCATCATTGTCGACGTAGCAATCATTTCAACTTCTTATTTCGTGTTTAACGATTGGAAGAGAATTGTTCTTGGTATGAGCTCTATGGCTGTTGAGTGTTTTGTTCTCGACTTTGTGATGAATAGTAGACGTGAGTCTGTGCAGTTCTTGATTTTCTCTCGCAAGTATAAAGAGATTGCAGAGGCTATCGGAACAGAGCTTTACCATGGTGTAACCATATTAGATGGACACGGATGGTATACAGGAAATGAAGTGAAAGTATTGTGCGTTTTAGCAAAGAAATACGAAAGTCAACACATTTTCTTCCTCATCAAGATGATCGACCCTAACGCCTTTGTGAGTCAGAGTGCCGTTATTGGTGTCTACGGACAAGGATTCGACGAGATGAAAGTGCGCAAAGCCCAAAAGAAAAAACTAAAACAAGTAATAAGCAAAGATAAAGGAAGTAATGAAAATAGTGTTTGCGACCAACAACAATCATAAGCTTTCCGAGATAAGAGACATTCTTAACGAGGCTTGCGAGGTAAAGAGTTTAAAAGAAATTGGCTGTGATGTAGACATTCCCGAAACAGGAACTACACTCGAAGAGAATGCTTTAATCAAAGCCAACTATGTGTGGGATCATTTCCATACCAATGTCTTTGCCGACGATACAGGTCTTGAAGTAGAAGCACTTAACGGCGAACCAGGCGTTTACAGCGCACGATATGCAGGCGGAGAAGGGCACGATAGCGAGGCTAACATACAGAAAGTGCTTAAGAATCTCGATGGCATAGAAAACCGCAAGGCACGCTTTCGCACTGTTATAGCATTCGTTCGCAAAAACAAAGTCACTGGAGAAAAAGAAGTTTCGCTTGTCGAAGGCATCGTCAATGGTAGCATCACCACCCACAAAAGGGGAACCGCTGGCTTTGGATATGATGCCATCTTCATTCCAGAAGGATACGACCAAACCTTTGGAGAACTTGGAATGGACATTAAAAACGAGATTTCTCACCGTGCAAGAGCCGTGAAGAACTTTGCCAAAGAACTTGAAGATTATATTAAAGAATGAAGAAGATATTAGTTTGTAGTATTCTTTTATTAACATCGTTAATAGCCTTCTGCGCTCCAGTTGGAACGTGGAAGAATTATTTAGCCTATCACACTACCACAGAAATAGAGCACGTTGGCGACATCTATTACGTGCTTGCGTCGGGCAGTTTATATTCTTATAACGCAAAAGATGGAAGCATTTACACTTATGATAAGACCAACGGACTCAGCGATACAGGCATAAAAGCTATTCAATGGAATAAAAGTTCACGCAAACTGGTTATCGTTTATAAAGACAATAACATCGATCTGCTTTCAGAAAATGGCAAGATCGAGAATCTTCCCGATTATTATTTAAAGGCCATGACCGAAGATAAAACGATACACTCTATTTATAATAATGGTGTATTTGCTTATCTTTCCACCGCCTTTGGTATTCTTAAAGTCAACACAAAGGATGCCGAATTCAGCGACACTTATTTCCTTAACGAGTCGGTTGAATATGCTTATATAGCTAACAACCAGCTCTATGCAGCCATACCCACAAAAGGTTTAATGGCTTGTTCGCTCACATCTAATCCGCAAAATAAAAGCAATTGGAGCGTAGTGGGAGCCTATGTAGCACCCAACAAGCAGCTCAATGCCACCGACCTTGCTGTTATTAATAAGGTGAAACCCAACGGAGCGCAATACAATAGTTTTGCTTTCATGACTCTGAAGGGCAATACCCTCTACACGGCTCCAGGTGGTTTCAATGCCGTTATAGATGCTTCTACCCCAGGAGCAGTGCAGGTTTACGATGGACAAAAGTGGACTATGTATGAAGACGACTTAACAACTAAGACGCCTAACATACCTTATGTGTCTATCACCTCAGTGGCAGTAGACCCCAAAGACGCCCAACATGTGTTTGCATCGGGCAGAACTGGCTTATACGAGTTTAGAGATGGCAAGTTTGTTAAGCACTACACCTATACCAATAGTCCGCTCAAAGCCTTCAAGCCCAATAACCCCAACTATGTTATCACATTGAGTATCTCGTTCGATTCACAAGGAAATTTATACGTACTCAATGGCAATAACCCCGATGGCACATCGCTACTTCGCCTCAACAGCAATGGCTCTTGGGACGATTTACATCAAGATGCGCTTTTTGCTAACGGCTATTCGTTCCGTATTCTCACCAACCTCACTTGGGACTCACGCAACCTTCTTTGGTTTGTTAACGACCACTGGGACAACAAGAGCTTAGCTTATTTCAACCCAAAAACCAACCAATTGAAGCTCTACTCTACCTTTTACAATCAAGATGGAGTGGCTTTAGGCGATGGACGAGTGCATTGTGTGGCTGAAGACAAACAGCAAAACATGTGGATTGGCACAGGAAATGGACCTATTATGCTCACCCCTTCGCAGATAAGAAGTGGCAGTGAGAACTTTAATCAGATAAAAGTTCCCCGCAACGACGGCACCAACTTTGCCGATTATTTATTGAGTGGAGTAGACATTACTTGTATTGTTGTAGACGGAGCCAATAGAAAATGGTTTGGAACCAACGGCAATGGTGTTTATCTTATCAGTGCCGATAACCTACAAGAGCTAAAGCATTTCACTGCAGAGAATAGTCCTTTGCTCTCTAACACCATCGAATCGATGGCCATTAACAACAACACAGGCGAAGTATTCTTCGGTACTACTGAAGGACTTTGCTCTTATGTCACCGATGCTACCGATGCTCCAAGCACCTCAAGCGATAGCGATGTGTTGGTATATCCTAACCCTGTGCTACCCGATTACACAGGTTTAATCACCATAAAAGGACTTGCTTTCGATTCACATGTGAAGATTGTCACCACCAATGGTGCATTGGTTGCAGAAGGAAGAAGCAATGGTGGTAGCTTTACTTGGGACGGAAACGACCAAAACGGACAACGTGTTGCAGGCGGAATGTATATCGTTTTATCGGCAACAGCAGAGGGCGAATCGAGCGTTGTCACCAAGATTGCCATCATCAGATAATCGTATTTTCGAGGTGCAACACAACCATTTGCACCCTTCCACCCTATTTTTATTAAGAGAAAACAAGCTAAGTGCCCTAACCAAAGAATAGAGATGAAACCTTCTCAAAGCACCATTACCGAGCAACACCTCATTCAAAACAATGCAAAAGCGGGTTCAAATCCACGCATTGAGTGGTTAGATGTGGCAAGAGGACTATGCATGTTGCTCATCATCTACGACCATTCCGACAGCTATTTCACCCTTCTCAATCCCCTCTTGCCCTACAATTGGTATGTTGCCAACGTGCTTTGTGCCTTTGTTTTCATTTCAGGCTATTTGTTTCCAACGCACACACAGCTTGTAGTGAGCAAGAAAATAAAAAGCATTTTCAGATCCCTTGTGGTGCCCTATCTCTTTTTTAGCACCCTTTTCACCTTTCCAAAGGCCTTTATTCATCAGCAAGATGTGAGCATTTCAGAATCGCTTTTCAACATACTTAGCGGTCAATCGTCTTGGTTCATCTGCGCCCTTGTGGTGGCGGAACTGCTCTTCGTGGGTTTAGTTCAGCTGTTTAAAGGCAACAAAATAGCCGTTTTCATCGTGTCTTTGGCGTGCTTCATTCTTGCAACGCTATGCCCAGAGCCCAACAACAACTATTGGTGTGCCGTGCAAGCCCTCATTTTCATGCCCTTTTTGTGCATGGGTTGGATAGCCAAACAACACTCATTCAAGATCAGCAACAAGCTTTTTACCCTCGTTTTAGTCCTTTTCATCGTTCTAAAAGTGGCGGGCACACAAATCCACTTCAACGAAGTTATTGCACCCATGCTCATCAATCAGCCCCTTCTTTTTATGGTAGATATGATCGTTGGCATTGCTCTCCTCATCTTTATAGCACAGAAAATCAATCGAAACACCTTTATAGAACATGTTGGAAAGCACTCTTTGATATGCTATTTTCTATGCGGAGGCGTTCCACTTCTTTTCACTAAGCTATTCGAAAAGATAGAATTGGGTTTTAACAACGCCCCCTATCTCTTACCGCTTATCTTTCTTTTCTCTACCATTATTATCGTTGTGGCTGCCACTTTGATACAGAAATATTTGGGCTTTTTATGGAGTTCTA
>ERZ773180.1181-NODE-1181-length-13600-cov-11.483499_pt1 | contig 13600 bp, 15 predicted proteins | sample MGYA00511080_ERZ773180 | MGnify/ENA primary metagenome ERZ773180 (study PRJEB29015, sample SAMEA2738175) | human oral metagenome | biome: human oral; feature: human-associated habitat; material: saliva | place: China | collected 2178 ...
TGTTTAGAATTGTTCCTTCACGAACTAAGAAACCTGTAATCGCAAGATATCCCTTTTTCGTATACCAAGCAAAGACATCACGTGAACCACGATTATCTTTTTCAATATTTTGCTTATCATTTACCACATGACGAATCGACTCTAGCATCTCTTTATATTCTTGTGCTTTTTCAAATTCAAGCGCTTGGCTAGCTTCTAGCATCTTTGTCTGTAGTTGTGCTTCAACATCCTTTGTATCACCATTCATGAAACGAACAACTTTATCACTCATTTCATCGTAGACTTTGGGATCAATATCAAACTCGCAAGGTCCAATACATTGATGCATGTGATAATACAGGCATACCTTCGGTTCCAAGTGTGTGCATCTTCTAAATGGATAAAGTGATTGCAATAGTTTTAAAGTTGTTCTCGCTGCAGTCGCATCGGGAAACGGTCCAAAGTACTTTGCCTTCTTATCTTTCTTCGCATCACGTGCTATGAGTAAACGTGGATACTTTTCTTTTGTTAGTTTGATGTATGGATATGATGAATCATCAATAAACTGAATATTATACTTTGGACGATATTTCTTAATTAAGTTAATCTCTAACACCAAAGCTTCTTTTTCACTTCTTGTGACGATAAAATCAAAGTCTTCAATATGACTTACCATTTTAGTCGTCTTAAAATCGTGCGCACCAACAAAATATTGATTCACACGATTGTGTAGATTTTTTGCCTTACCAACGTAGATGATTTCTCCATTTTTATCCTTCATCTGATAACTACCAGGTTCATTTGGTAAGTTTTTTAATTTCGCTTTGATATATTCTTTATCCATTGTTTTCCTTTAGTTTAATGTTACTACAGTTGCGCCAGTTCCACCTTCTTGAGGCATTCCCAATCTAAATTCTTTGACAGACTTGTCACTACGTAAACGTTCATGAACAGCTTTCCGCAGTTTACCTGTACCATCACCGTGAATAATACGGAAAGTCTTGAGACCATGTATCTTTGCTTGGTCTATATAGTCCTTCATCTTCTCAACCCCCTCATCGACACGCATACCAATGAGGTTGCACTCTAATGACATGCTTGCATAGATATTGTGAGAGCGAATATGTACTGACGTATTTGTCTTTGTTTTAGGAATAACATGTGAACTTGGTCGAATCTGATTCTTCTTTACATGAATCGTTCTGCCATTTAAACTCACAGTAATTTCTTTTCTTCCAATCTTGATTACTTCACATACCTGATTGGAAGAACGTAATTCTACTGCATCTCCAACATGATATGTAATATCATCGTAATTTGTATCATCCACTTCTTCCAGTGGTTGAATCTTCTTTAGTTGATTACGTACATTGAGTACCTCATGATATTTGGCTTGTTCACTACGCATTTGCGCAAGAATTTCATCTGCTTTATGTTGTGCTTCTTCAATATATTGATTGGCTTCAGCTTGTGCATTCTTATGCCATTCATCTTTCTCTTTTAAAAGTTGATTACGTTCTTTAATGAGAGATTCTTGTAATGCTTTTACTTCTGAAATCTTTTGATTCAATTCATCATTCTTTAACGTTGTTTCATTTAATTGTGTTTCTAAGCGTTCAATCAAAATATCTTCTTGTGATTTGGCTTGTTCTTTTAAGAAAGATGCATATTTGATAATTGATTTTGGTAAGCCATATCTTTCTGCAATTTCAAATGCATTGGATTGTCCTGTTAAGCCTTCGATGAAGCGATATGTAGGTTCAAGTTTTTCTTGGTCAAACTGTACACTAGCCACAAGAATATCATCATGACGTTTGCCATATGCCTTTAAACGACCATAGTGTGTTGTGGCTACACAGGTAGCCTTTACATCACGTAAATAATTCAATATAGAGATTGCTAAACTTTCACCCTCTTTAGGATCTGTACCAGAGCCAACTTCATCCATGAGTACTAAACTATTTTCAGTTGCACTACGAATAATTTCGGCTTGTTTCTTAATGTGTGCACTAAAACTGGATAAGGATTCTACAACGGATTGATCATCACCAATATCTACAAACACATTATCAAAGAAAGGAATCACAGCACTTTCTGCAGTAACAGGAATACCCACATACGTCATAAGCACAAATAGACCAATGACCTTCATCGATACCGTCTTACCACCAGTATTGGGACCTGTAATTAAAAGAATACGCTTTGGATCACGTAAATGATAGTTATTTGCCACTACCTTCTTTGGATCAATAAGTGGATGCTTAGCACGAATGATTTCTATTTCCTTTTGGTCCGTTAATTCAGCCGCAACACCATCATGAAGTTTACCCCATTGTGCCTTCGCGAAGATTGCATCTAAAATACCACATGTTTCAATGTTTGAGATTTCTTCATCCGCTATAGCAGAGACACTTCTAGATAACATCGTTAAGATGCGATGAATCTCTTCCTTTTCTTTTTCAACAAGTTCCATTTTGCGATTATTTAAACCAACAAGTGATGCAGGTTCAATATAGGATGCTTGTTTTGAAGCACTATCACCATGCAGTAAACCACCATACATATTTTTATCAGATGCTTTTACTAAGATGACAGCACGACCATTTCGCATCGTTACAATAGAGTCGACCACACTATCAGAATGGCTAGCCACAAAGCGATTTGCGGCTGCAGCGATTTCTCCATCTATACGAGATAAACTTGTTCGAATCGATTTTAACTCTGGTGAAGCTTTATCCATTACTTCCCCATATTGGTTTAAACAATTCCCAATTTCTTTCGCAATTTTCTCGTGGACAATTAGGGTATTGTATAAATCGCTGATATGTTCATGTTCTAATGCATTCATAGATTTAAAGTAATTCAACATTCCTTGAATGCCTTGAATCAAAAACATTTCATCAATTAACTCTTGTGCTGTTAGTGTTCTACCTTTTTTCGCATTCAAAAGAATTTCTCTTAAATCTTTTATTTGAGACATTGGCAGACGATCTTCATGAATACACATTGCTAGCGCTTCTTTCATGTATGCATGTTCACGGCGTATCACAAGAGGATCAAAAGATGGTTTGATGGTATCTACGTATTCAATGCCAAGTGAAAAAGAACATTGTTTTTTCACCTGTTCTAATATCACATTCAATTCTAGACTACCAATTACACTCATATTTACTCCTACTTAATTTGTTTACTTTCTTCCACAAATCCATTCTCTTTCAACCAGTTTTCAACTGCGTTTCTCTGTAAATCTGTTAAAGACTTTGTATCTTCTCCTATCTTGGAGAAACCTTCACTACTAAATAGTGGGCCTAAGTAATCCTTAGCAACCATTTCCGTTACTTGATTTACTTGTTTGATTAAAGAATTTTCTACAATATAACTTCCATTTTTAAATAATGGTGTATGTAATAATACTGTTATCACAACCATCCACACAAACGCTTCTAGTACACCAAACGCAGCACCTAATAGTGCACTGACAGCATGTAAACCTGGAACTTTATGTACACCCTTTGCAATTCGATCAACCATAAAGAACAAAATACGTAAAACTAAGAATAATAAGATAAACCATGCAATCTGGTTTACATATGTTTTGGCAACTGCCTCAAATGGAGTTCCAGATAAGCCTAAAGATTTTACAGATATGATATTGATATATTTCGCAAATACACCGCATAATATCCACGCAATCCAATAAGAAATAATGGAACCAACAAGTCCAATTAATCTACGTAGAATCCCTGTATTATAACCTTGTGCCGCTTTTAAAACAAAGAATATTACAACAAAGGCACTGAAATAGATTGCCCAATTTTCCTGTAATGTAAACATCAATAAAACCTCCTATATAAAGATGATAAAACAAAACGTTTCAAACTTCCAACTGCATGATAAAATATACTACATGAATAGTACAATAACTTTAAAATTAACAGCAACTCAAGAGGAACAATTATTCGCTACTTTTAACGAATTTTTATCTACCCCTCCACAATATGCAAAATGGCAATTAAAACCAGAAAATTGTGTTATTACTTGTTATACATCTGGTAAGACTGTATTCCAAGGCAAAGACGCAAATATCTACGCTGCAGCCTTTATGAATGAACCAGAAGTACTTACAACTACTCCTTTCACGAGTCAATATCCACAAGCTGGTAGCGATGAAGTTGGTACTGGTGATTACTTTGGTCCTGTTTGTGTATGTGCCAGTTACGTCACAAAGGACGATGTTGATTTCTTAGTGAAACTAGGTGTACGTGACTCTAAGAAATTAACCGATGCAGATATGCTAAAGATCGGTCCATTACTGATGGAAAGGATTCCACATAGTCTATTGATTGTAACACCACAAAAATACAATCAAGTTCATGAAGAAAATAATTTGAATGCAATTAAGGCCAAATTACATAACCAAGCCTATATCAATCTTGCAAAGAAGATAGAACTTCCAAGTTTTAAGATTGTTGATCAATTTACACCAGAAACATCCTACTATCGTTATCTTAAAAATGATACACAGATTATACGAGGTATCCACTTTGAAACAAAGGCAGAAGATAAATACTTATCTGTCGCTGTTGGCTCAATTATCTCACGGTATGGTTTTTTAAAGACTTGGGAAGAAATGGAACAAAAATACAATATGACATTCCCAAAAGGTTCTGGCGATAAAGTCGACGTCGTTGCCCAAGAGTTTGTTGAACGTTATGGATTTGATCGACTTGGTGAAGTCGCAAAATTACATTTTAAAAACACAGAAAAAATACGTGTATAAATAATCTATACACGTATTTTCATTACCTATCCATTACTAGAATGCGATGTAGAATCATTTGCACTTCTTATAGCCATCAACATATTCTCTAGTGTGATTACAATTGCGACTACAGTAGCTTCTTCATTTACATCATATAAATCAATACAATATTTATCACGCATGGAGAATAGTTTCTGCCCTACGACCGCAATCACACGTTCTTGATTGTTATATAAAACAAAGTTTAAATTTGAAAAATCTCCTTGTAACGTCCAACCAAGTTCATCAATGGTAAATTTCATATCTAAAAGACGGAACAAGTCTTTAGAAAGTTCAAATGACTTTCCACCAACAACATCAATATAGTGAATGGAGTGTAGAGAAAATAATTTCTTTTCAATCGAAGCGACAACTCTATCTTGTGCATCCGTAATCGTTGTTTCATTTGTAAAAGAAAATAATTTTGAAGATGAATGATAGACTAAATTATCATTATCATCCGTTACATCAATATCTTTATGAAAGCTAAATAAATATCGACTCGTATAGAGTGATTTTGCTGGTTCACCATAGTCATTGTAATTACGAATATCGGTTTTCTCTCCTGCAGAGTGATATCTTTGTAATGTTGTCGCAATAACAAAAATTCCTACAACAAAAATCACCATCATAATCAATTCTGGCTGCATCATCTCAATATACATAATGATTCCTCCTAATGAATGAACTTTATTCCTACTACTATAGTATCACGTTCATATCATAAAAGAAAAAATAGAATATCACTTTAAGTGTATATTCCATTCTTCATTTACCTTTTGATAGTAGAATTCTGTAATTTCAGGATCTTCAAATACACGAATCAGAACATCCATATCGACTGATAACTTTAATTTCAAGAAGTCTTCACGCTTTACCCAAGATACTTTCCCCTCATTTGAAGAGATAATATCACCAGTAAAACTATTACATGTATACAAGAATACGATATACCGACTACCATCAGAATTTACCCAATCCTTCACTCCGCAAAGTTTCGGGTTTTGAATATTTAATCCTGTTTCTTCTTTTACCTCACGAATAACAGAATCAACAATCGATTCATCATCCTCTACATGACCACCAGGAAAGGTAAATCCTGGCCAATCTTTCTTTTGTCTATCGATAACAAGGATTTCATCACCCTTGGTAATCATGCATAAATTTGTAAGTGTTACTAATTTTCTTCTGTCCATGCATGTCATTATAAAAGAATAATTGATAATTTGAAAGAATTATTTTGACATCCAGCTTTCATCACTTGGATTATTTCTAAAGTTTAACAGTGTCTCTACATCACTTTCCTTGATGTAGTTTTCTTCAACTGCAACTGATAAGAGTGTGTCGTAATCAGAAGCAGACACATTGCGAACATTGTGTTCAGCAAGACGCTCTGTTGCTTTACGCATGCCATAAGTGAAGATAGAAGCGATACCTAATACTTCAGCACCTTCTTTGCGTAATACTTCTACAACTTCAACAGCAGATCCTGCAGTAGAGATTAGATCTTCAATGACAACAATCTTTGCATCATCGATTAGCTTACCTTCAATTTGGTTTTGACGTCCATGATCTTTCGAGGATGTGCGTACATACCCCATTGGCAAACCAAGTATTGTCGCAACGATAGCCGCATGTGCAATACCTGCTGTACTTGTACCCATCACCATATTGCAAGTTGGATATTCCTTACGAATGATTTCAGCTAATGCATTTTCTACATCCTCACGAACCTTTGGATAAGAAAGTGTTAGACGATTATCACAATAGATTGGAGATTTAATACCACTCGCCCATGTGAATGGATCTTGTGGCTTTAAGAATACTGCTTGGATATCTAATAAGTCTTTTGCAATAATTTTTTTCATCTTATTCTTCTCCTGTCTGAAATTGTTTTGTGGCTAAACGGTAAGCTACAACTGGATTTTCTGATCTTGTGATAGATCTTCCGACAACGATATAGTCAGAACCAAGTTGATGAGCAATTGCAGGTGTAGTAACACGCTTTTGGTCACCCTTACTATCTGTTGCAAAACGGATACCTGGAGTAACTGTTTGGAAGTCTTCACCACATACCTTCTTTACAATTTCTACCTCTAATGGAGAACATACTACACCATCACAACCTGCATTCTTTGCATTCAATGCATATTGCGCAACAGTCTCCTGCATAGAGTTTGGTATGAGTAATTCTTCATGCATAGCTTCTTCTGTTGTGCTTGTTAATTGTGTAACTGCAAGTAAGATTGCCTTACTTCCATGATCATCTAATGCCTTACGTGCAGCCTTCATCATTTCGATTGTACCAGCCGCATGTACATTAACCATGTCAACATCTAGCTGTGCAAGCATACTCATCGCATGATAAACCGTATTTGGAATATCGTGTAATTTTAGATCAAGGAAGATTTTGTGTCCTTGTTTTTTTATCTGTCGTACGATTTCAGGACCATTTCCGTAAAAAACTTCCATACCAACTTTAACGTATGGTTTTTTATCCTGAAATTGTTGTAGAAATTCTAATGCTTTTTCCTGGCTGTTAAAGTCACATGCGATGATTACTTCTTTACTCATTTTGATTCTCCTCCTATTTTTTATCTATATTGTTAAACCAATTATAGCTTTTTATATACTTCTTCGTCCAACGCACCTTCACTCTTTGCAACAGCGATTGCACAAGCACTATCACCTACAACGTTGAGGGATGTTACTAACATCTCAATTGGACGATTGATTGCGAGAATTAATGTATATGTCATTAATGCAAGTTCATTATTGAAACCTACACCACTGAGGATTGTAAACAGGATGACAGCCCCTGCACCAGGTGAAGCAGCTGTTCCTGTAGCTCGTGTTAAGTCTACGGCACTATTCGTAAATGCACCTGCATTATATGCTACTAGACCTGCAAGTGCCGCAATCACAATGGCACAAATCGTTGTTAACATGAAGTATCCAATTGTCTTACCAGAGATACGACCTAACTTCTTTGTATCAGAAATATGTATCATTGCTAGTACAATACTTGTAAATACCATTGGAATGATAACTACTTGTAATGCACGTACGAATAATTGTCCAACAATGTAGAAGATACCAATTGCTTTTTCATTACCCTCCGCAGAGATATCTGCAAATAACAAATTGTTAATTGTATTCCATAATTCTGCTTGATTACCTTTGATCAATGTCTCTCTTAGGAAATCATTCCTAAACCAACGACAAGTCCACACCCAAGTACACCCATCATCTTGACGGTTAGATTTTTTGTACTCTTCTTCATATCTCTATCACCTATTCATAAAAAAACAACCTTTGTACAAAATACACAAAGGTTGTAAGTAATCTATTACAAGTTCCTCTAAAAAACTACTAGAGTGTAATCTATCATCGCCTTCATAGTATCTCGTACTATATTAAAGCCTGCTTTTTTCCGTAGATTAGGATACAATAGGAAACCCTCTACGTCAATAACAAATTACAGATCTTATAAGTTATTGCATAAAGGAAATAAGCATAAAACAGTAGAAAATTTTAAAAGCACTAAAACCACTTAATTTTCATACTCTTAATTAACAACCAGAAGCTTCGGTTGTTGTATAGGCTGGTTGGTCTTCTACCCATACATTGTCATATACTGCAGGAATATATTCTGTACCTACTTGTACTTGTGTAACAGTATAGTTACCATCTTCATCTTGGCTTAGGAATTCATTTACACTACTATATGTACGACCAGTTGTTAAACCTACCATCTTTGTTTCATAAATTGGCTTATTGTATGCTGGCATAATTTCACGCTGTTCATAGTGACCAACAGCAGGATGTGTTACAGTTGTGTATGTAGGTACACATGGTGCTGGTGTATTGTTGCTAGATGTAGAATTAGAAGTTGTATTGTTAGTTGTAGATGTATTGTTAGAAACATTGTTAGAAGTTGTGTTACTTGTTTCTTCTACAGTTACATCATTAGATGGTGTTGCTGTAGCTTCAGGCTTAACATCAGTCTTCTTCTCATCAGACTTCTTGTCGTCCTTTTTCTTATCATCAGACTTCTTATCTTCATTTTTCTTATCATCTTTACTTCCTGTTGCGTTAGTATCAGGATTTTTATTTTGGTTGTTTGTTTGTGTAACTTTTGGATTGCTATTGGTAGCACTATTCGTCACCAATACATAGCCTATTGATCCGCCAATTAACAGGAATAGTAATAATACTAATATAGATACCTTTTTGTGTTTACTAATTTTTTCTTTAATCGAATTTAAGATATTCTTCATCATAACTCCCCCTTAAATAAAAGTATTTGATGTATACATTAGATATAAATCGTAAGTTATTAACCAATGTATAATAACATCCTTATTGTATGTTACCCCCCGGATTGCAATAGAAAATGTATTTTACAACGAATAATCTGACACAATTTTGTAAAATGATTTTATTTCTGTTCTCTCTTTACAATCATCTGACTAATAATCGGAAGAGAATTAAAGATATACAGTCTTTTCGCATGATAGTCATGTTCTTCGTTCTCCCCTAGCAATAATGTAAAGTTTCCATTTACTTCTTCACTATCATAGTAGAACATATCAAGATGTTGCTTCATGTCTTCTATCTGCATATTGACTGTACGATATGCAAAATCTTTCGTTCCTGTTAATGCTAATACATAGAAGTCTTCTGCTGTATATCCTTGTGCAATGATTGCATTTTCTAAAAGTTGTGCTGTCCAATTTGGATTATCACGTCCATACTCATTCACCATCGTATGATTACCCCAATATAATGATCCACTAAAAGGTACATAGTATCTAAAGTATCTCATACTATCCATCATGCGATACCATGTTGTGACAGCACCCATGGAAAATCCTAAGAAGATACGATGGTCTCTCGATGCAATCAAGTCTTCTTCACTTGTAGAGCTAGCGTATGTACGATATGCATGTTCAAATTGCGGTATCAAATCATTCTGTAACTCTTTACCAAAAGTTTCCGTAAGACTTGCATCATAATCATCTGTATCCATATCAACATTATCGTGATAATAAGACGCAAACACCATTAACATTGGCTTCATCTCTTTATTATCAATCAGATGATCAATGACATTTTTAATATCTGTCAAATCATCTAATTCACCCGGAAAGGAAGTTACATCTCCCGTATGACCATGCATGGTATACACGACATCATATCGTTTTGTACTTGTTTCATATCCATACGGTATATATACATACGCATATTTCTTCATAACTCTATCTTGATAGTCATAGGTATTTGTTATGTAATCAAAGCGTACAACTTTACCCTGTTTTTTTGCAGGATTCATATAACCTGTAGGGACGTTTTGCATTCCTAACGAAATAGATGAGTCTTTTTTGATTTCTTGGTACGATTGAAATACCAGCTCTACTGAGTCATCTGAGTTTTTCTTTGACGTACATCCTACTAGTAACGAAGTCACTAATAGGAATACGACGATTAATTTCTTCATCATTACCTTCTTTCATTAGAAAGTGAGAAGATTCCAAATCTTCTATAATTCTGGATTTGGAATCTTTTCAACATTTAAATGAATTGTATCTTTGAGTTGTACTAACTCTACACCAGCAGCCTTTAACATACGCTTGCTGGCAATATTTGTATCTACACCATTATACTTATCGGATTCATAGACAATGCGATGAATGCCAGATTGAATAATTGCTTTCGCACATTCATTGCATGGGAATAAGGATACATAAATCGTACATCCTGCAACTGGCCACTTTGAATTTAAGATAGCATTTAACTCTGCATGTACAACAAAGGCATACTTTGAATCTAATGTATCGCCATCACGTCCCCATGGGAAAACTTCATCAGAACATCCCTTTGGAAAACCATTGTATCCAACAGATACAACACGGTGGTTATCATCAACTATCGCAGCACCAACCTTTGTATTTGGATCTTTAGAACGCAAGGCTGATAAGTGTGCAAGCCCCATAAAATACTCGTCCCAGCTTAAGATGTTTTTTTGTGTTGTCATAACTTATTCCTTTCCTAGTACATTTACTAGCCCATCTTCTAATCCATATACTGTATCTAATCTTTCTGCTAAGAAATATGAATGCTCACGTAATGGACCATTGTGTAAAATCTGTAATACTTTATAATCAGTTCCTAAATAGCGTGAGCGAGTTGGGATAGAACGATTCTGCCATGAAATAAAACATAGAACAATGACCAAACCAACTAGAGCGACGATATGATTAATGCGTTTATAAACTTCTTCTTTCTCAGTAGTAATCAATCCATATATGATTAGCCCTGTTACAAACCCACCTAAATGCGCATGTACAGAGATATTTGGTAAGAAGTTTAATAAGAGATTGATAAATAACATGTTCATTAACGCTGCACGTACTGGCGGCATTCTCCAACCACCTGTACGTAAAATTAACGTTACATATGCTGCAAGCAATCCATAGATTCCACCAGAAAGTCCTACCACAAAACTATTCTCTGGTGAAGCTAATACGAATAAAGAACCAACAATAATAGATGGAATCAAAATCAATAAATATCTTCTTACTCCTAAGAGTGGTTCAAAGATTTTACCAAGTGAGAATAATGCCATCATGTTCATAGCCAAATGCCATAAATCAACATGAACAAATCCAGCTGTTAGTAAACGCCAATACTCACCTGCTAAAACAAAAGGCTTATAGAAAGCACCAATCAAAATTGAATTGGTAATCGTACTATCGCTTGGAAATAGCTGAATAAACAGCCATACCACGAAACATATTGCGATAATGACATTTGTCGCAACAGTCTTTCTTTGTTTCATTAGGCTACCCTCTTACGCAAAATCGCAAGTAATTTTTCAAAGTATTCTGGTAGTGGTGCGTGGAATGTCATTGTTTCCCCAGTCGTTGGATGAACAAGCGTTAATTCACTTGCATGTAGTACTTGTCCCTCTGTATCCATGTATGGACATGGTTGACCATACTTATCATCACCCATGACTGGATGATTGATATATTTCATATGTGCTCTAATTTGGTGTGTTCTACCTGTCTCTAAACGACATTCTAGATAAGTTGCGACATTAAAACGTTCTAGTACATGGAAATGTGTTCTTGCGTCACGACTATTTTCCTCAGTAACCTTCATACGTTGACGGTCGCGCGGATCACGTCCAATTGGCGCATCTACTAAACCATCATCATGTGTGATATTTCCAACAACAATTGTCTTATAGACACGATGACAAGTCTTATTCTCTAATTGCTTGGCAATCGCCTCATGCGCTTTGTCATTCTTGCATGCCACAATACAGCCTGTCGTATCTTTATCGATACGATGAACAATACCTGGTCGAATCACACCGTTAATACCTGACAAATCCTTACAGTGATATAACAGCGCATTTACCATCGTATTGGAATAATTTCCAGGAGCTGGATGCACTACCATACCCTTTGGTTTATTAATAACGATAATATCGGAATCTTCATACAAAATATCTAGTGGAATATTCTCAGGAAGAATATCAACAGGACGATCTTCAGGCACATCGCAGCTAATTTCATCACCACTTACAACCTTCAATGAACTCTTTGCGACTTTTCCATTGACAAAAATCATGCCCTCATCTGCGAGTTGTTGTACTCGTGTTCTAGATAGTTCTGTATTAGAACTCAAATATTTATCTAATCTTTCTTTTGTATCTTCACTTACGATCCACGTTTGTTTTGCCATTTTTTTCTTCCTTCCATGTTGCGATTAACAATAAAAATACACCAATACATAAAGCCATGTCCGCAACATTAAACACTGGGAAATCATAGCCAAAAATATAGAAATTTAAGAAGTCTCTTACGTAATTCAAGAATAAGCGATCAATCAGATTACCTGCTGCACCACCAATCATTAGCGCAAGTGCGATTCCGGTTAAAAAATCAGTTTTCTTAATAAATAAATACCAAGCCATTAGACCAATCGCTACTGCCGCAACGAGTGCTAGTAATCCCTGCTGCCCAGATAGTAAGGACCAAGCCATACCGGTATTTTGTACATATGTAATATGAAAGAAACCTTCTATTACAGGGATATCATGTAACAAGCCTAAACTGGCTGCCCATATCTTTGTGCATAAATCAATTAATACTGTAACGATAATAATACCGATATAAATCATAACTACCTCAATTCTTTCGTAAACTATAGTTCTTTGTAAATACTGCAAACTCCAACAGTTCAAATGGCTCAAAGCGCGAAGTTAGCTTTTCATATGCTGCTTCAAACATAGATACTTCTGTTTCTTCAAACAATCGTTTTTGAAGTCTTTCATGTAATGAAGCTGATTCTTCCTTATCGAATACTTCATGACGAACAGCCACAACTTCATCATTACCACTTACAAAGACAATTTCAAACGCAAATAAATTTTTAGATTTGATTGCCTCAATAAAGTCTGTATCTCCATCCTTTGCATAGAATGGTAAGTCACTAGCTTCCAAGCAATCAAATATTTCTAATATAAACGCATCGATAATCCCTTTTTGAATAAAGGATACGGTCACATCAGATGTCTTTAATCTATTTAATTCCTCTGTTGTCCAAATCTCATCCTTTATTACAAATAAGAATGTATTATCTTTAAAATCAATCCAAATTCCATTTTCACAAGAAGGATATATCTGACCAACTTGAAAAATTGTATGTGTTGTGCTTTTATTCATGTTACTCATTTTAACATCCTCCTATCGAATACTTTAGTGTTTCTTTAAGAAGTTTGTTACAAATTCCAATTGTGATAATGCA
>ERZ773180.1182-NODE-1182-length-13597-cov-3.390267_pt1 | contig 13597 bp, 14 predicted proteins | sample MGYA00511080_ERZ773180 | MGnify/ENA primary metagenome ERZ773180 (study PRJEB29015, sample SAMEA2738175) | human oral metagenome | biome: human oral; feature: human-associated habitat; material: saliva | place: China | collected 2178 ...
ATTTGATTTATTCTTTTCCATTTACAAATCTTAAAAAAGGATGTAAATAGAAAAGAGCAATCGTTAAATTGCTCTTGAATTATTACTCCTCTTTATCATTTTTATACAAATTCTCTAAATCAGAAAATTTAAACTTCAAATTTTTCTCTTCTTCACAAACTTTTATCATAAACTCAAAAAAATCCCTATGTAACTTTATTTCTTCTCCTATGAAAGGACCATCCAATCCTTTCCAGGATATATTGTCTTTCTTTTTCTGGATTTCTTTTTCTATATTTTTCATTTCCTTGAAAGCTTTATAAAGCCTATGATTTTTTGACAACATTTTTTATTCCTCTTTTCAATAAATTGATATCTTCAAGCATATTTTATTTCTCAGATTTTTTTATTTCATTTATTTTTGTCAATTTATTTTAAAATAGGCTAAATTTTTTTTAGCCTATTTTAAGTAATATATGTCATAAAATAAAGTTTTTCAGATTACATATCTTGTTTCTTGTCTTCTATCTTTTCTTTATTTTTTTCTTCTTCTTTTCCCTTTTTCTTTTTCTTAATATCATCTATAAGTACACCTGCACCTACAACTAAAGCCACAACACATCCAACTCACATAATTCTGTCTCCTTTTGTCTAGTTTGAACGTATTATATCAAATTTTGTACATTAAAACAAGAAATCTTTTTCCAAAATAAAAACCCTTGAAAAACAATGTTTTCAAGGGAATATGAAATAATAATATTATCTTTTTGAGAATTGTGGGCTTCTTCTTGCTTTCTTTTTCCCGTATTTCTTTCTTTCAACCATTCTTGAATCTCTTGTTAAGAATCCTGCTTCTTTTAAAGCTCCTCTTAAAGATTCGTCAGCAACTATTAAGGCTCTAGAAACACCGTGTCTTATAGCTCCTGCTTGACCTGTATTTCCTCCACCGTTAACATTTACTTTTACTCCGTATTTATTTAATGTTTCTGTTAATTCTAATGGTTGTTCAACTATTTTGGCAAGTAATTCTCTTCCTCCAAAATAATCTCTCATATCTTTACCGTTTATTGTTACCCCTGCTTCACCTGGTACTAATCTAACTCTTGCTACTGAAGTCTTTCTTCTACCTGTTCCTAAATATTGAATTTTTTCTGCCACGAAAATTACCTCCTATAATTCTATTCTTTCTGGTTTTTGAGCTACATGGTCATGCTCAGTTCCAGTGTAAATTTTTAGTCTGTTAATCATTTGACTTCCTAATTTGTTTTTAGGTAGCATTCTCTCAACAGCTTTTCTGATTACTTCAGTAGGTTTCTTTTCAAGCATTTCTTCAAGACTTCTAACTTTTAATCCTCCAGGATATCCACTATGTCTATAATATTTCTTATCCAACATTTTTTTACCAGTTACAGCAAATTTATCTGCATTTACTACTACTACGAAATCTCCTCCATCAACGTGTGGTGTGTAACTTGGTTTGTGTTTACCCATTAATCTTACAGCTATTTCAGTAGCTATTTTCCCTAGTATTTTTCCTTCTGCATCTATTTCATACCAGTTTCTTGTTACTTCTTCTTTCTTTTGCATTACAGTACATTTGTTCACTTTTTATCCTCCTAATTTCTCTTATAATTTATAGGATATATCGGTCCTTTGTGGGAAAGGATTACATTTAATGATTATATCCTATTTCCCATTATTTGTCAAGAAATTTTCGCTAATTTACTTCTATTTAATTATAAGATTATACACTTTAAATTATTATTTTAAGTTTTCTTTTACTAAATCTTCTACTTTATATTCTTCAGATATTTTATTAACAATATTCATTCTTTCTTCGTTTGCTTTGTTGTTTAATAATCCGTTTGCAATTTGATTATATGCATCGTTAGGTGTAATATTTCCTAATTTTCCTCTTTCTGCTTCATAAATATCAGCTACTTCTTTTTGAGTAACTACAACATTTTTTCTAACTTGAAGATCCAAGTAGAAGTTTATGTACACATTACTTTCAATTATTTTTATGTTTGCTTCTTCTTTTTTCTCAAAATCAGTTTCTTTCATTTTTCTTTCAATTATTTTTCCAATAACAATTCCTTTTATTATATCAGGATTTCCTTTTGAAAATAAAATTTCTTCTTTAGTTACTTCAACTGATTTTTTCATTTCCTGAATTAATTTGTTTATTTCTTCATCTTCAAGAACTACAAGCTGTTGCTGTAATAAATCTCTTTGGATGATTTCCCTTGCATCAGAGAATCCAATGTTTTGTGCATCAAACTGTGCTTTGTTTTCATTGTAAATTCTTGTAACTTCATCTTCATTTACAGAAATTTTTCCTTCGATTTCTTTTGCTATAAAGAATTTTGCCTTTTCATTTTTGAAATGATAGTCAAATTCTTCCTTTTCTTCAGGTGTAAATTCATATTTTTTTGCAGTATCAAGTATTGCCTTATTGATAAGAACTTGTCTTATTCCTTCTTCGTTCCCTTTTAATTCTTCTTTTTCTTCAGCAGTTAATTTAACTTCTGTATTCGCTTTTTTCACATCTTTTTTAGACATTAATTTCTCCTTATAATATTTATTGTTTTTAATTATTTTACATTATTTTAAAAAAAATATCAATATAAATATTGATATTTTTATACTAATTTATTTATTTTTCTTATGTAAAACTGTTTTTATCAAGATTAATAACCTTCATAGCATTTACTAAGTATTATTATTTATTTAACATTCTTGATAAAAATTCTTTTGTTCTTTCATGTTTAGGATTATCAAAAATTATTTCAGGCTTATCGTCTTCCACTATAACTCCCTGATCCATAAATACTACACGGCTTGACACATCGTGTGCAAAGTCCATTTCGTGAGTTACTACAAGCATTGTAAGTCCACTTTTTGCCAAATCCTTCATAACCTTCAGCACCTCTCCTACCATTTCCGGGTCAAGTGCTGATGTAGGCTCATCAAAAAGAAGTACTTCCGGTTCCATTGCAAGTGCCCTTGCTATTGCAACCCTCTGTTTCTGCCCTCCTGAAATTTGAGCCGGTTTTGCATGAATGAATCTTTCCATTCCTACCTTTGCCAAAAGTTCCTTTGCTGTCTTTTCAGCTTCTTCACGTGTCTTTTTCAGAACCTTCATTTGTCCAATTACACAGTTATCAAGAACACTGAGATTGTTGAAAAGGTTAAACTGCTGAAAAACCATTCCTACTTTTTCCCTAAGTTTTACAAGTGGCATACTTCCTGAAATAATATCTTTTCCATGAAACAGTATTTCCCCTTCAGTAGGTCTTTCCAGTAAGTTTATACATCTTAAAAGAGTAGATTTTCCACTTCCTGAAGATCCTATAATACTTACAACTTCCTTTTCGTATACATCAAAGTTTATATCTTTTAAAACTGTTCTTTTTCCAAAATCTTTTCTTATATTTTTTACTTCAATTACTTTATTTCCTCTTTCCATTATGCCTTACCTCCTGAAATCTCAACATTCTGAGAATTTTCTTCCGATACCTCTTCTAGAAACTCAAAATTCTGAGGTCCGTCTATTTTTTTCTCTATATATTTCAGGATTGCAGTCAGAGTAAATGTCAGGAAGAAATAAATTACACTTGTGATAATAAACACTTCATAGTATCTCAAATAAGTTCCTGCTATTGCATTTGAAGTATAGAACAGTTCAGTAACACTTATTACATTCAATACTGAAGTATCCTTTATGTTTATAATAAATTCATTTCCTATTGAGGGAAGTATGACTCTGAACATCTGAGGAAAAATTATACTGCTCATCATTTGGAAGTGAGTCATTCCAAGAGCTTCTGCCGCCTCAAACTGTCCTTTGTCAATGGAATCTATTCCTCCTCTTATAATTTCACACATATATGCTCCTGTATTAATGGAAACTATAAACAGTGCGGCTCCCATAGGAGAAAACTTTAAAACATCAGCTAGTCCATAGTATATTACCATTGACTGAACTATCATTGGTGTTCCCCTAAATACTGCAACATAAACTGAGAAAATAGTATTTGCAATTTTAAGTATTATTTTTTTCAGTTTTGGAGTTCTTTCATCAGTATGTATATTTTTTACTAATGTAACTCCTAACCCAATTATAAATCCTACTATTGTTCCTGTAAGGGATATAAATAAAGTATTCCATGTACCTGTCAGAAATCCCTTCCAGTTATTTTTCACAAAAAATGCAACCCATGCAAAAAATGTCTTTTCTCCATTTTCTCCAACCTCATCAGTTTTAGGCTGATTTTTTATTGCAGAGTTCATTATTTCCGTTCTCTGCTCAGGTGTAATTTCATCCAGTATTTTATCTATTTTTCCTACCAGTTCCTCATCGCCTTTTTTTACTCCTATGGCAATATCGAGCTCTGATTTTTCATATGTAAAACCATTTTCTCCTTCAAAACTTACAAATTTAAGTTCAGGATTTGAATCTACTGCCGCCATTGCTCCAGGTCTTTCAGAAACATATCCATCTATTTTACCTGAACTTAATGCAACCACCATTGAAGGAAAATTTTTCATTGCCTCCTGTTTAGCAACTCCCTTCATCTGATCTATGACATTATAGTGGAGAGTGCTTTGCTGACCTGTTATTTTTGCACCTTTAAAGTCATTTATAGACTTTGCATTGGCATATTTACCGTTTTTTCTCACTACAACTACAAGGTCTGATTCATAGTAAGGCTTTGTAAACGAAAGGCTCTGCTTTCTTTCAGGAGTTGGAGACATTCCTGCAATTACTATATCTACCTTTCCTGCAGACAATGCAGGCCCAAGCAATGCATCCCACTCGGATTTTACTATAACAAGCTTTTTATTAAGTCCCTTTGCTATTAATTTTGCTATTTCAACGTCATAACCGTTACAGTACCCATTTTCAATTTTTACTGCCCCGTTTTTATCGTTGTTCTGAAACCAGTTAAATGGTGCATATCCACACTCCATACCTACTTTCAGATCATTGTTTGCTGCATACCCCGATACAAACATCATTAAAAACATGACCAGTAAAGCTATCCTACTTTTCATCTTTTCTATTTTTTTCAAATTATATAACTCCTTTTTTTATTAGAGTTTCAGCTATCTGAATAGTATTTGTAGCTGCACCTTTTCTTATGTTGTCTGCTACAACCCATAAGTTAAGTCCATTATCTACTGACTCATCCCTTCTTATTCTTCCAACATAAACTTCATCAGTATCTTCTGCTACTATAGGCATAGGATACACATTTTTTGAAACGTCATCCTGTACGACAACTCCTTCTTTTTCTTCAAATGCTTTAAATACATCTTTTAATTCAAAAGGTTTTTCCAATTCAACGTTTACTGATACTGCGTGTCCCATTTTTACAGGTACTCTTACACATGTAGCAGTTACTTTAAGATCTGGTAATCCAAGTATTTTTCTTGTTTCTTCAACCATTTTTATTTCTTCTTTTGTATACCCATTATCTAAGAAACTATCAATATGTGGTAACAAATTGAATGCTATCTGATGAGGATAATTTGTTGAAGGTTCTCCTTTAAGGTTAGCTTCCAAATCATTTATTCCCTTTTGTCCGGAACCTGCCACCGCCTGATAAGTTGAATAAACTACCCTTTTAAGTCCATATTTATCAGCAAGTACTTTCAATACTGGCATTACTTGTATTGTTGAACAGTTAGGATTGGCAATTATTCCATTATGTCCGTCAAGTGCTTCAGGGTTTGCTTCAGGTACAACAAGAGGAATATCCTTTTCCATTCTCCATGCACTACTGTTATCTATAACAATTGCCCCTTTTGCCTTAAATTTAGGTGCATATTCCTTCGAAATGCTTCCTCCTGCAGAAAATAAAGCTACATCAATATCATCTTTTATATTTTCTTCCTTAAGTTCTATTACAGTATAATCTTTACCGTCAAAATTCACTATTTTCCCTGCTGATCTTGCTGATGCATAAAGATAAAGCTTTTCCACTGGGAAGTTTCTTTCCTTTAACACCTTTAAAAAAGTTTGTCCCACAAGTCCTGTTGCTCCAACTACTGCTACATTATATTTTTTCATTTTTTAAAATCCTCCTAAATTTATTTTATTATTTTATTATTTTATTATTTTATTATTTTATTATTTTAATTAAATTTTTTTACTATATTATTCCCTTCTGTTTAAACAGTTTTGTCAGTTTATCTACTGTTTTTTCTTCACATGAAACTAAAGGAAGTCTTACTATATCATTATCTATTTTACCTAAAATTTTCATTGCAGTTTTTACAGTTACCGGATTACCTTCAATAAACATATTTCTGCTGACATCATAAAGTTCCGTATGCAGTTTATATGCCTTTTCATATTCCTGATTCAAAAATGCCGCAATCAGTTCCTTCATTTCTTTAGGCATAATATTTGCAACTACTGAAACTACTCCTTTTGCTCCTATTGACAGCATTGGCAGTATCAAGTGATCTTCTCCAGATAAAATTTCTATCTTATCTCCACACAGATCCTGAATTCTTATCATCTGTTCAATACTTCCGGTAGCTTCTTTTATTGCCACTATTTCAGGAAATTCTGCAAGTCTTGCAACTGTTTCAGCTTCTATATTTACTCCTGTTCTTCCAGGAACATTGTACAGCATAACTGGAAACTTTGCTTCTTCCGCTATTTTTTTATAATGTTCGTAAATTCCCCTCTGACTTGGCTTGTTATAATATGGGCATGTACTAAGTGCCGCATCTGCTCCCAGTTCCTTTGCATATTTTGTAAGCTCAACTGCCCTGTCAGTATTGTTTGAACCTGCACCTGCTATAACCTGTATTCTTCCCTTCACTTCTTCTACAACAATTTTTATAACCTTTTCATGTTCAGCAAATGTAAGTGTCGGTGCTTCTCCTGTAGTTCCGCATGGAACTATTCCTGCTGTTCCATTTTCAATGTGATAGTTTACCAGTTCCCTTATTTTATCCTCATCAACTTCTCCATTTGACTTAAAAGGAGTTATCAGTGCAACGTATGATCCTTCAAATTTCATATTCACTACCATCCTTTTCAATTTTTTTAATAGTTATCTCTTATAAATATAATTTCCTTCAGCTATCTTTTCACTTGGTCCTGTCATGAAAGCATCGTCTCCTTCTTGACTATACTCTATTGTTAACTGGCCACCGGGAACTTTCACATTTACCTTTTCATCTGTAAGTTTTAATATTCTTCCAAGTACAGCAGAAGCAGTTGCTCCTGTTCCACATGCAAGAGTTCTTCCAGCTCCTCTTTCCCAAGTGATTACTTCCATATTGTTTCTATCTGTCACTTTTACAAAGTTTACATTAACCTTTTTAGGAAAAAGCTCTGTATAATTCTCTATTTTTTTACCTAAATCATCAATATCATATTCTGAAAAATCATCTACGAAAATAACAGAATGGTCTGTCCCCATAAATATATAGGATATTTCAATTTCCTTTCCGTCTATATTTATTTTTTCCTTTAAAAATCTTTCTTTGTCAGTATTTATAAGTTTTTTCACTTCAAATATAGGTTTTCCCATATTTACTTTTACAGAAAATCTATTTTCTTCTTCATCCATATTTGTTTCAATAAACAAATCTCCCGATAAAGTTTTTACTATAAAGCTGTTTTCCTGCTCAACATTATTATTTCTCAAATAATTTGAAAAACATCTTATTCCGTTACCGCACATAGGAGCCTGACTTCCGTCAGAATTATAGTAAAACATGAAAGGCATATTTGCCACATATTTCAATATCAGCAACCCATCTGCACCTATTCCAAAATGTCTGTCACATACCTGTTTTGCAAGTTCATTATAGTCAGGTATACCTTTTTCTATAAGATCTTTTTCATTCATGATTATAAAATCATTTCCTGCACCATGATATTTCTCAAATTTCAACATTTCAGCAACCTCCTCTGTTCATTTTAGTATTATTATAAATCAAATTCCTTTGCCAGTAATTCAGCAACTTTTTTACCCATAACTTCATCAACTATTATTGACAGGCTTATTTCAGATGTGGCAACCTGATGGAAGCTTATATTATTTTCTGAAAGAACTCTGAATATTCTGGCAGCAATCCCTATATTGCTTATTAATCCAATACCTACAACAGACACCTTCACAACATATGGATTTATTATAATGCTTATTCTGTCAAATTTTTTCTGTAAAATTTCACTTACCTGCTCAAGTGAAGCCTTATCTGTTTTAGGAGTAGTAAATGCAAAACTTCCATGTTCACTTGATACATCATTCTGACTTATCATATTTATATTTATTCCTTTTTTTTCAGCCTCTTCAAATATCGCGTAAACATTTTTCGCATAAGTTGGAATATCTTCAACATTTACCATAAGAATATTCTCATTTATTGATATTCCTGTTATTATTTTTTCTTCCATTACTTTCTCCTTTGAAGTTATTATTGTACCATTTTTTTCACCAAGAGACCTTCCAACATATATTTCAACTCCATATTTGTTTCCAAGTTCAACTGCCCTTGGCTCCATTACTCCTGCTCCAAGAAATGCCAGCTCCATCATTTCCTCATATGAAATAACTGAAAGTTTCTTTGCTTCAGGATAAACTCTCGGATCAATGGAATATATCCCATCTACATCTGTATATATTTCACATTTTGCTCCAAGTGCCGCCGCAAGTGCTACTGCTGAAGTGTCGGAACCTCCTCTTCCAAGTGTTGCGACATCCCCCTTTTCGTTAACTCCCTGAAATCCGGCAACAATTACTATTTTCCCTTCCTTCAGATGCTTTTTTATATTTTCACCTTTTATTTCTTCAATCCTGTTTTTTGTATGATGTCCACCTGTTCTTATTCCAGCCTGTCTTCCTGTAAGGGAAATAGCCGGATATCCTAATGACTGCAAAGCTATACTTAAAAGGGCTATTGTCTGCTGCTCACCAGTCGACATAAGTCTGTCCATTTCCCTTTTGTCAGGATTTTCTGTTATTTCATTTGCAAGTTTTATTAAACCATCTGTTGTTTTTCCCATTGCAGATACCACTGTAACTACTTCATTGCCTTCATCCTTCACTTTTCCCAAATATCTGGCAATATCCAATATTTTTTCAGTTGTTGCAACCGAACTGCCTCCATATTTATGAACTATTATCACTTTTAACCCTACTTTCCATAATTCTGAAAAACTTTATATTTCCATTTTAAAACAGTTTCCTAATTTTATCTTATAGATGTAATTATACATCATTTTTAATTACAATTCAAAGATTTCATCATTTCTTATGAGGTCATCTCCAGTTTCCCTTTTTACTGCAACTTTGGCTTTTCCATCCTTTACAAATACAACTGCAGGTTTTATCATTCTGTTATAGTTGCTTGACATTGTATAGCAGTAAGCTCCTGTTGTTGTTATTGCAAGTATATCCCCTATTTCAGCCTTTTGAAGTTTACCTTTCTGTATAAGAATATCTCCTGATTCACAAAGCTTTCCTGCCACTGTAACTTCATCTTCGGCTTTTTCTTCCAGTTTATTTACTATTCCTGCTTCATATTCAGCCTGATAAAGTGCCGTTCTTATGTTATCAGACATTCCACCATCTACAAATACATATTTCTTTCCACCAACAGTTTCCTTGATTCCTCCTACTGTATAAAGAGTTGTCCCTGCATTTCCTACAATACTTCTTCCTGGCTCTATATTTAACTCAGAGAATCCTATCTGATATTTAATTTCCATTGCTTCCGTATATGTAATTATTTCCTTCAGTACTTCTTCTATAGGTTTAGGATCGTCTCCCTCTTTATAGTATACTCCAAATCCTCCACCCATATTTACTGTATGTACTACTATTCCAAGTTCCTTTTTCAGCTTATCAAGATATTTGAAAATTTCTTCCAGAGCAAATATAAAGAATACTGACTGAAATATCTGGGAACCTATATGTGTATGGAATCCTCTAAAATCAAGATACTGACTGTTATTAATTCTCTTAATTATATCAAACAGATTTGCCTGAAACAGTGAAATTCCAAATTTTGAAGTCAGTCCAGATGTTTTTATATAACTATGTGTATGTGCTTCTATTCCCGGATCAATTCTTATAAGCACCGCCTGTTTTTTTCCTTTTTCCTTACATATTTTTTCTATTTTTTCTATTTCATCTTCATTATCTATAACTACTTCTTTAATTCCATAATCTACTGCCATTTCCAGTTCTTCATATGTCTTGTTATTTCCATGCATATGAACTCTGTTCATTGGAAATCCTGCCTTATATGCTGTATACAATTCCCCGCCTGAAACTACATCCAGTTCAAGTCCCTTTTTCTCAACTAGTTTTGCCATTCCTGTTGTAAGAAAAGCCTTTCCTGCATAGACAATCTGTGTCCCAAATCTTGATGATTTAAATGCTTCCTTCATTTTATCTATCGTTGTTTCTATAAGTTCCTGATCCATCACGTAAAGAGGTGTTTTAAATTCCTTTGCAAGTTCAACTGCATCCACTCCTCCTATTGACAGATTTCCATTTTCATTAATTTTTGAAGTTCCAAATAATTTCATAATTTTCATTTTCCTTTCCTTTTTAATTGTATGTCTTTCACCAGCCTAATTCTATTTCAGAAATAATTCATTATAATAAAAAATGCTGACAAAACGGCATCAGCATATAAAACATCTATTTTTATAAGTTAAAATTAAAAATTATGATTTATACCTGACAGCGCAACATTATCCATTATAAGATAATGACAGTTCTATGGATATTCTCCATAGCCCCAGCAACAAAGAAAGTCACTCTTTGCACTTCGGCAGTTATTCCTTTCAGTTTATTTCACAGAATTGACTTTTCTCCATAAGCCTACTTTTAATACCTGCACCTCTATCTTGGTATATTATACATAATTTTTCTATTCTTGTAAAGTTTTAATTTATTCATAACTGTCATATGTTGGATTAATCTTTTAAGCTTGAAGTACTTTCCATTGTAAAATTTTAAATAATTCAAAAATATGATTTTTAGATTAATTTTTAAGTTTTCTTTTTAAGACAGTTCCAATTTATCTTTCATTTTATCATAATATTTTGTAGTTGACAAAAATTTAATTTTAGAGTATTATATTTATGTAGAATATGTCTACATAAATAAATAGAGATCAATACCCTGGCATTACCAATATGGTACAGATACGTCTGACGCCGGGGTTTTTATATGAAAATAGATGAATTTGAATCGTATACTAAACATATTAATCTTATTAGGAATTTATGTGCTCATAACATGCCAATTATAGATATAAATATAAAAACTCCACCTAAAATTCCTTCTGAAGTAAAGTATTTAGTTAATAACCCTAGAAAATTAATAACCTCTATTTTAATTATTATACATTTTGTCAAAATAATAAATCCAAATTATTCTTTTCTTGAATTATATAATTTAATTATAAAAAAGTTAATAAAAAATGACTACGTTGCAAAAAAATATGGAATAACAGATATAAAATTATTAAGACAATACTTCAAAAAATAATAAAATTAATATAAGCAAAACTATTCTAATAATTTTATTTTAAAAATAGAATAATTTTGCTTTTTTATTAACTCCTATCTATCCAAATATTCTTTCTATCTTTCCATTTTCCATTCTGTATACTTTCATATATTCCTTAAAAATTTCATTTCTATGTGACACTGCAACAACAGAATATTCAAGATTTTTTAAAATATCTGAAATTTCCCTTTCACTTTGAATATCTAAATTTGCAACTGGTTCATCCATAAGGAGTAATTTGACATCAGTTGACAGTAGAGCCCTTGCCAACCCTATTTTCTGTATCTGTCCTGCAGAAAGATTTATATCTTTTCTTCCTGTAATTTCTGTTTCCAGTCCATCTGGCAAATTATCTGCTATATTTTTTACACCGGTTAACTTCAATATTTTATTAAAATCATCTTCATTAATTTTTCTTCCTAATGTCAAATTATCTTTTAATGAAAGTGAAAATAATTCTGTTTGCTGAGGAACATATGTTATATTTTCACTATTTCCCGTTACATCTTCATTATCAATTTTAAATATTCCTGACACAGGCTCGTATAAACCACTTAAAATCTTTATTAAAGTACTTTTTCCACAACCACTTTCCCCTGTAACAAGTATTTTTTCCTTATCCTCTAAATTTATTTCAAAATTTATTTTATCTAAAATATCGGAACTATTTTCATCATATCTGAATACTATATCTTCCAGCTTCAGAATATTTCCTGATGATTTTTCATAAATATTCTCTTTTTCTTCATTTCCTTTCATTAATTTTTCTTTACTCGGAATACTTAGGAACTCTGAAATTCTCTCAACTGAAATTTTTCCTCTTAACCAGTCACTATAAAGTGAAGGCATGCTATGAAATATCCACACAATATTCTGATTCAATATATTAAATCCCATAAACTGACCTATTGTTAAAAAACCTCTGCTAATCAGATACAAGCTAAAAATCAAAGTTATGACATCACACAGTAATCCTGTTCCTATGCCTAGACTTACCATTTTCCATTCAGCTTTCATATTTCCCAAATGTTCTTCTGTAAATTTTTTATATTTTTCGTTAAACAGAGCTGTTCCAAATTTTTCATTTTTAAACACATTCAGTAAAATTTTGCTATTAAATACCTGTAAAAGAACAGTCTGCATATTTTCCTGTTCTTCCTGTCTTTGAACATATGTCTTCTCAATTTTTTTACCTGCATATTTTGGAATTAATATTGATATTGAACATAATATAAGTGTAAAGAAAAACAGTACAGGTGACGTAAAAAATCCAAAAAACATGGCTGAAACAAAGGAAACAATCCCTGAAAGAAGCGAAACTGATACATATGAAACTACTGATGACAGAGTATTTACATCTGATAATAGTAATGTTATCCAGCCACCTTCTCCATCATCTTCAAATTTTCTAAAAGGAATTTTCTCTATATTTTTTATTAAATCATCTGAAATTAATTGACAGCATTCCTTTTCTTTCATCTCAATCTTTTTTCCAAGTATCGATTTTAATTTTCCTATTATTATACACAAAATCACAAGCATTCCGGCAATGAAAAAAAATTTTTCATTTTTTCCAGAACTTAAAGTTGATATCAGTACGTCCATTTTTATAGCCAGAATAAACTCAGATAATGCTATTATTAGAGAAAATACAAACAAAAAATGAACTTTATATTTTTTCATTAATAAAAATATCATTTTAAAATATTCATTATTTTTCATTTACATCACCAACTTCAATTATATTATCATTTTCTGTAATAAAATCATATGTATGTGTTATTATTACAATTCCCATTATATTTTTTAATTCCTGAAATAATGTCATCAGTATCTTCTGATTTTCAATATCTAAATCTGAAAATGGCTCATCAAGAAATATGAAATCAGGCTTAAACAGAAGACTTCTTGCTATGGAAAGTCTTCTCAGCTGACCTGCTGAAAAATTAGTATTTTCACCAAAAACTGTATCAAGTTTCTTTGGAAATTTTTCAATTACAGAATACATGTTTACTTTTTTCAGGACATCTGCAACTTCTTCTTCAGAATAATTTTCATCT
>ERZ773180.1185-NODE-1185-length-13562-cov-55.443474_pt1 | contig 13562 bp, 11 predicted proteins | sample MGYA00511080_ERZ773180 | MGnify/ENA primary metagenome ERZ773180 (study PRJEB29015, sample SAMEA2738175) | human oral metagenome | biome: human oral; feature: human-associated habitat; material: saliva | place: China | collected 2178 ...
CTCACCTGCTCGGGGGTCAGCGTCTCAACATCGTCAATGATGTCGTGCTCAAGGGACACCGCAATGACCATGCTTTCAAGCACCGTATCGTTCAGGTTCAGGAAGAAGGGGACGAACCCCTCCGCGCGTCCCAGCTTAGCCAGCTCATCGTAACGGGCCATGGCATCAGTAGCCGCAGTGCCCATCGGAATACGCTCGTGCGGGTAGGGGAAGAGGCGCGTAAAGTGCCGGTAAGTTTCGCTCATCGTCGGCTCTGGCATAGTCGGCTCGGACGCTGTTGATTCGGACGCTGTGGCTTCGGGCATGGGGGGGGGCTCCTCTCTGAACGGTACCTATCGCTTGCAATGGTCGCCTGCAGTGGCGGGTGCGCGGTACCCGGTACTACCAGCCTAGCGAAAGCCCGGGCAGCCTGCCCTGAAAATGGTCATCGTAGCCGCAGTGGATCCGCGCCCGGCCTATGAGAGCGGCGGAAAGGGAATAAAGAGCATAAAAAGGGGCCGGGATGCTTTACGCATCCCGACCCCCAAAGTTTACGGCCGACCCGTGCCAGTCCATGTGCAGACTAGTTCAGGTGCAGCACCTCGTTCAGCTCCACGGTGTTCTTCGCACGCGGCAGAACCTCAATCGCGCCGCTGATCGAGTTACGGCGGAACAGCAGGTTCGACACACCCGACAGCTCCGCAGCCTTCACCACGCGCGCCTCCTGACCGGGCAGCAGAACGCTCACACGCGAACCAGCGGTCACGTACAGGCCAGCCTCAACCACGCAGTCATCGCCCAGAGCAATACCGATACCGGACTCCGCACCCAGCAAGGAACGCTCACCAATGGACACGCGCTGAGTGCCGCCACCGGAGAGAGTACCCATCGTGGAGGCGCCGCCACCCACATCCGAGCCGTCGCCCACCACAACGCCCTGAGAAATACGGCCCTCAACCATGGAGGTGCCCAGGGTACCGGCGTTGAAGTTCACGAAGCCCTCGTGCATCACGGTCGTGCCGGACGCCAGGTGCGCACCCAGGCGCAGGCGGTCACCGTCACCAATACGCACGCCGGCGGGAACCACATAATCCACCAGGCGCGGGAACTTATCAATGTGGCTCACACTCAGATGACCCAGCTTGCGCAGACCAATCGCAAGCTTCTGGAACTCAGCGGCAAGCACCGGGCCGTGGTTGGTCCACGCAACATTCGCCAGGGTGCCGAACAGTCCGTCCAGGTTCAGCTCATTGGGGCGAACCAGGGTGTGCGAGAGCAGGTGCAGACGCAGGTACGCGTCCAGAGCGTCTTCGGGTGCCTCATCCAGGTTGATGGAGGCGGTACGCACCTCAGTACGGGCATTGCGCGCCGGGTGCTCAGCGACCAGTTCCTCCAGCTCGTCCGCGATGGACAGGTCGGGGGTCTGGGTGAGGGAGGGCGCGGGGAACCAGGCGTCCAGGACGGTGCCGGCGTGCTCGCCAGAGACAACAACATTGACCAGTGCGACGCCGGAGGCGTAACGGGGAGTGTTTTCAGACATGCCTTCCATTATAGTTTTGGGGGTGAGAGCCCCTTCAAGACCGTCTCATATGCTCGATATGGGCGTTGTATGCGCGGGTGTGTGCGCGGGGGAACCTGTAAGGTGGAAGGATGAGCGTTTCCCCCAATAATTCTGATCCTCACGAGGTCCCGCAGCCACCGCTGAACCTGGACGTGTCCATGCCCGAGCTGACCCGTGCCCTGCTGGATTACGAGTCGGTTTCCGGCAATGAACGAACGATTGCTGACGCCGTGCACACGGCGCTGTCGTTCTGCCCGCACCTGCACCTGACCCGTGACGGGGACGCCATCATTGCCCGCACCGAATTCCCGCCGCTGCCTGGAGCTGAAGGGGAGAGCGCTAAAGGCGAGCGCACCCGCATTATCCTTGCCGGTCACCTGGACACCGTGCCCCTGCCCACCGTTGAAGGATCCCTGGGTACCGTGCCCGCCACGGTGCGTGAAGAGGACGGCCACAGCGTGCTCTACGGCCGAGGCGCCACCGATATGAAGGGCGGCGTGGCGGTTCAGCTGAAGCTTGCCGCCGAGCTGACCGCGCAGGACACCGACTACAACCTGACCTACATCTTCTACGACAACGAAGAGGTCGCCAGCGAGCTTTCCGGCCTGGCGCGTCTGATTCGCAACCACGGCGAACTCATCACCGACGCAGACTTCGGTGTGCTGCTCGAACCGACCAACGGCACTATTGAGGGCGGCTGCAACGGCACCATGCGTTTCTTCGTGCGCACCCGCGGCCTAGCCGCCCACTCGGGACGCGCCTGGCGCGGCGAGAACGCGATTCACGCCCTGGCGCCGGCGTTGGCGGCGCTCGCCTCCTACGAGCCGAAAACCATCGCCGTGGAGGGCCTGGATTACCGTGAGGGCCTGAATGCGGTGCAGATTTCTGGTGGCGTTGCCGGTAACGTGATTCCTGATGCGGCGGCAATGCACGTGAACTACCGGTTCGCCCCCGATAAGACCCTGGATGAGGCGGTCGCCCACGTGCGTGAGGTCTTCGCCGGTTACGAGCTGGATTTTGTGGATCTTTCCCCGGCGGCTCGCCCCGGCCTGGATACCCCGCTGGCTGCTTCTCTGATCGAGGCGGTGGGCGAGGAACCTCAGCCGAAGTACGGTTGGACGGACGTGGCGCGCCTGAGCGAGATCGGTATTCCTGCCGTGAACTTCGGTCCCGGTGACGCCCTGCTGGCTCACACCGATAATGAGCACGTGAGCTTTAGCCAGCTGACCCGCTGCCACGCGGATTTGCGTGCCTGGCTGCTCAGCGACCGCGACGAGGACTAGTCACAGTGCTGATTCTGCCGGTGCTGGCGCTACTATTTGAATTTAGGTGACCGTCAGGGGTTGACGGTCCTGCATGATATGAGATTGACATGAACTTTCTTCTGATTCTGCTTGCCCTGCTGATTGTGGGCATTACGGCGCTCTCCGTTGTGGCGCTCGGCGGTGAGCGTGCCGTGCCCGGTGCCGCGTTCTTTAGCGGCGTGGGCCGTGACGGTTTGGGCACCTTTGACCGCGTGGAGGATTTGACGACTGCGGTTCGTTTCTTTGGCAATCCCGAGGACGAAAAGGCACGTGAGAATGTGCACGATGCGGAGGATTCTTCTGCCGCTTCGACCGCAGAATCTGCTGACGCTAACGTGGCTGCCGCTGAGCCGGTTCGCCGCGTCGCGGTTCCGCTGGCTGATGATGCGGAGAGCACCTTGAGTGCGCATGACTTTGTGGAGAAGCGAAAGAACGCCACGGCGGCTTCCTCTGATCAGGATGCTGTTCCGGCTGAGGGGAGCTAAGGTCGGTGAGTGTTCCTTCTCAGCACACTAGCCCTGTTCCGCCTGCCCGTGCTAACTCTGCCGCTGACCCCGCCACTGCCGCTGACCCCGCCACTGCCGCTGACTCGGCACCTCGCACCTCCTCGGAGCAGGGTGAGTCCTTTGATGAGTTGCTGACTTGGGCGTACACCGCCGCCGGTGAGCGCCTGCACCGGGTGGGGGCGCGTCTGCGTGCCCTGCCCGCGTGGCTGTCGGTGCTGCTGATTTATGGTCTGTCCCGCGTGTGGGGCTTCATTGTGTTTGCCGTGGTCGGTCAGCAGCAGTTGCGCAGCCCGTGGGGTCAGCACCTGGATTATTTGTCGTTCATTAGCATCTGGGATGCCGGCTGGTATGAGCAGATTGCGGTACAGGGCTACCCGAGCCAGCTACCGGTGGATGCAACGGGTGCGGTTCAGCAGAATCAGTGGGCTTTTTATCCGATTTTTCCGCAGCTTTCCGGCGCTATTAGTCGTGCGACGGGCATCGGGTATTACCCGGTGGCGGCGACGGTTGCTCTGCTTGCCGGTTTCGCGGCGGCGTGGGTGATTTACCTGCTGTTTGAGGCGTCGTTGAAGGCGACCGGTTTTACGAGTGAGGAGTCGCCTTCTGCGCTGTCCATGTGGGCTGTGGCGTTGGTGTCGTTCTTGCCGGTGGCGCCGGTGCTTCAGGTGCCGTATGCGGAGTCGCTGAACCTGGTGTTCCTTGCCGGTGCCCTGCTGTGCCTGGTTCAGGGACGCTACGGTCTGCTGGTTCCTGTGGCGGGGTTGGCGTGCCTGTCCCGCCCGGTGGGTGTGCCCCTGGGGGCGGCTGCCGGTCTGTGGTGGTTTGCGTGCTGGGTTCGTTCGAGCCGCCAGTCGGGTATGGGTACGGCGTTTGTGCGTCATCTGGGGCAGCTGGTGAGCGCCCTGGTGGTGTGTGCGTGTGCGCTGGTGTGGCCTGCGATTGCGTGGTGGGCTACGGGCCGTGTGGATGCGTACACCGCCACGGAGACGGCGTGGCGCGGCACCCATTTGGCGCCGATTGAGCCGTGGCTTTCGCAGGGTTACCTGTACTTTGGGTATGCGGCTCCGGTGCTGCTGACCCTGCTGATTTTGGGCTTTATTGCTCTGTGTTTGAGCCCGTTGGCGCGTAGGGTTTTGGCGACTCCGCTGAACCTGTGGTGTCTGAGCTATTTTGCGTATTTGATTCTGTTTTTGAATCCGCAGTCGTCGACGTTCCGTCTGTTGTTGCCGTTGTTCCCGCTGGTGCTTGTGGTGGCGGCGGCGAGCCGTTCGCGGGCGTATCGTTGGGCACTACTGGTGGCGGGTGCGTGCGCGCAGTGGGGCTGGGTGGGCTGGCTGTGGCATTGGAAGCAGCTCCCCGGCGGCGGGGATTATCCGCCGTAAACCGCTGAATTTATCCAACGGATGTTTGAGACCGCCGGTGTGCTGCCGGCGGTCTTTTGTGTTCGGGAGGCGGGCGTGCCTGCGGTTGGAGCCGCAGCGTTTAACCCGGCGGTGGGGATTACCCGCCGTAAACCGCTGATGTGGTGTTCTTAGCCGTGGGCGCAATACCCCTCCGCGGTGCTGTAGCGTACGCCTTCTGCTTGTCCAGAGCTTAAAGACACGTCCAGAAAGCGCCGCGGGTTCGGCGGCGCTGGCTCGGAACTGATAATCTATATTCTGTGTTTGGTATTAGTGGCACCGAGTTGATTATTTTGGCCATCATCACGTTCGTGGTGATTGGCCCCGAACGCATGCCCGAATACGCCCGACAGATCCGTGAATTCGTCAAGATGGTGCGCCGCATGGCGTTCGACGCGAAGGACGACTTCAAGGAAGCCCTGGGCGAGACGGGCCTGGAAGATATTAACTGGCGCCAGTACGACCCCCGCCAGTACGATCCGCGCGTGATTGTGAAGCAGGCATTCGCTGAGGATGACGCCGAACGTGAGCGTGAGGCAAGGGAACGTGAAGAGGCGCTGCTGAAGGAGAAGGAAAAGTCGGAGAGCCGTGCTCTTCCGCGAGGCGCATACGCCCCCTTCGATGTGGACGCCACCTAAGATTTTGAAACGAAAGAACCCCGCACCGTGATGGTGCGGGGTTCTTTCATATCAGCTGTTTGACCGTGCTGTTTAGCCGTCAGCTTCTAGATGCTTGGTTCTAGACGGCTACATCTCTTAGACAAAGAGCGGCAGGCTCTGACCCGCCCTCGACTCGCCCGAGTGCAACAGCTGCGAGGCGATGGACTGAATCTCTTCGGCGGTGGCCGAATCCGGGTGGCTCCAGACCACGGGGGTGCCCTCGTCGCCGCCGGTACGCAGGTTCACATCCAGCGGGACAGAACCGAGCAGCGGTACCGGGTAGGAGAGCGCCTCCGAAAGACGCTCAGCGAGCACCTGACCGCCGCCAGAACCGAACATATCGAGCACGGTACCGTCCGGCAGGGTCATGGCAGCCATGTTCTCGACCACGCCCACGACCTTCTGACCGGTCTGCAGGCTCAGGGTGCCGGCACGCTCCGCCACATCCACCGCGGCGTGCTGCGGGGTGGAAATGAGCACCAGCTCCGCATTCGGCAGCAGCTGAGCCATGGAGATGGCAATATCGCCGGTACCGGGCGGCAAATCGAGCAGCAGCACATCCAGGGCACCAAAGTGCACGTCCATGATGAACTGCTCCAGGGCACGGTGCAGCATGGGGCCGCGCCACGCCACCGGCTCGTTGCCCTTGAGGAACATGCCGATAGAAATCACGCGAATAAAACCGCCGCTGACCTTCTGCTCACCCCAACGCTGGGCGGGGGCGGGCACATCCACGGTCGGCGGAAGAATCAGGTCATCCAGGCGGGTCGGGGCATCGGTAATACCCAGCAGACCCGGGATGGAGAAGCCGTGTACATCCGCGTCAATAATGCCCACCGCAAGCCCGCGCGAAGCGAACGCGGCGGCAAGATTCGCGGTCATGGAGGACTTACCCACGCCACCCTTACCGGACACCACACCGAACACGCGGGTCAGCGAACCGGGGGCGGTGAACGGGTTGGAACGCTCCGGCTTGAGCATCGAACGCAGGGCGGAACGCTGCTGTGGGTTCATCGCACCCACCTGCAGCTGCACACGCTCAATGCCCTCAACGGTGGCGGCGGCGTCACGAACCTGCTGCTCGATAGTGTTCTTCAGCGGGCAACCCTCAATGGTGAGCAGAACCTTCACCTCAGCCCAGTGGCGACCGGGAATCGGCTCACCGCGCTCATCCAGTTCAGGATGCACGAGCGCAGTCTCAACCATGCCCAGCTCCGTAATGGGGCGGCGCAATTCGGGGTCCTCGACGCGGGAAAGTGCCGCGTAGAGCGCATCCTGCAGGGGCGAATTAGCGATCACGGGCGCCTCCCTCACGGGCGCGCTCTGCCTGCTGCTGTGCCTGCTGGGATTCGCGGCTCTGAGGCTGGCTCAAATCGCCGCGGTGGGGATCCTGTGCGGAGTCCTTCGCGGCGCGTTCAGCCTTGTCAGGCACCTGCTCGGTACCGTTCTCGGAGCCCTCAGAGTTCTGAGCCTCAGAGCCCTGCTCCTCAGCGTCCTTCTCCTCACCCTCGGAGATATCGATATCGTCGATAGCCTCCTCCAGGTCCTCAATGTCCTCACTGATGTCCTGCAGCTGCTCGGCGTGACGCTCCTGCTCCTGCGCAATGTTCTGCAGTTCCTCAAGAATGTCACGCAGCTCGCTACGGACGAAGTCACGGGTCGCAACCTCACGCAGAGCAATACGCAGCGAAGCAATCTCGCGGGTCAGGTACTGGGTCTCCTCCAGGTTCTGCTGGTCGCGCTTACGGTCCTCAGACGCCACCACGCGGTCGCGGTCATCCTGACGGTTCTGCGCCAACAGCAGCAGGGGAGCAGCGTAAGAAGCCTGCAGGGACAGCATCAGGGTCAGCAGGGTGAAGTTCAGGCTACGCGGGTCGAACTGCATCTCCTCCGGCGCCAGGGAGTTCCAGGCAAGCCACACGCCACAGAAAATGGTCATCCACATCAGGAACTGCGGGGTGCCCATGTAGCGTGCGAACGCCTCAGTCATGCGGCCGAAAGCGTCCGGGTTGGGGCTCGTGAACAGCTTCGGCTTGCGGGTGCCGGGGGTGCTCAGTTGCGAGTCGCTACGCTGCGGGCGGGAGTCGCCGCGCTCGCGGTTGCGTTCAGCGTACTTCTTCTCCAAGCGGTCTTTGAGAATGCGCGCCTTATCGATGCGGGGGTTCTCTTCGGTACGGTTTGCGTCGCGGCGGTTCGATTCAGGCAAAGCGTCGTCCTACCTTTCGTACGGGAGTTCCATCATCGTAAGTGCGCCAGTCTTCGGGCAGGAGCGCATCGAGCACGTCGTCGATGGTCACTGCGCCTACCAGGCGGTGCGATTCGTTCACAATGGGAACGATGGTCAGGTCGTAGGTTGCCAGCACGCGTGCCAGCTCTTCCAAACTGGCCTGGTCAGAGACAGGCTCAGTGTCGGTATCGAGGATGTGACCAATCGGCTCGCTCGGCGGCACACGCAGCAGCTTCTGCATGTGCACCAGACCCAAGTATTTGCCGGTCGGCGTTTCCAGGGGCGGGCGGGTCACCATGACGGCAGCCGCCATCGCCGGAGGGATCTCCTCGGCGCGGATGTGCGCGAGCGCCTCCGCGACGGTCGCCTCGGGGGAGAGGATGATCGGCACCGGGTTCATGAGCGAACCGGCGGTACCTTCGTCGTATTCGAGCAGTCGACGCACGTCGTCTGCTTCGTCGGGTTCCATGAGTTGGAGTAGCTTTTCACGCTGGGCGTCGTCCAGTTCGATGAGAAGGTCGGCGGCGTCGTCCGGTTCCATCTCTTCGAGGACCTGCGCGGCACGCTCGTCGTCCAGGTGCGACAGAATCTGCACCTGGTCCTCGGCGGGAAGCTCCTGCAGAACGTCCGCGAGGCGCTCATCTTGCAGTTCGGCGGCGATTTCGACCATGCGCTTATCGCTCATCTCGTGGATAGCGTCCGCAAGGTCGGCGGGCTTGGAGTTCTCGTGGTTAGCGACGAACGCGGTTGCCGCCTGCGGTTCCACGTCGGTGGAGAGCACCGCCTCGTCCCAGTCGACGATGAGGGTCTCCTTGGAGCGGCGGCGCCACGTGCTGGAGGAGGAGCTGACGCGGGAAACGAACAGCTCGGTCACGCCCCAGTCGCCGTTGCGGCGCTGCTCAATGGCGACGTCCTCAATGACGGCGTCGCCGCTGCCGTCGAGCAGGCGCACGCGGCGGTCAAAGAGCTCACCGACGATGAGAGTCTCAGAGTTGCGCTGTTCAAAGCGGCGCAGGTTCACCAGGCCGGTTGAAATAATCTGTGAAGCGTCGATACTTCGCACACGGGTCATGGGCATGAACACGCGTTTCTTGCCGAGCACCTCAACGATGATGCCGACAACAATGGGTTCGCTGCCCTTGGCGGGGCGGGCGCCCGCAATGGATGCGCCCAGGCCGCGTTTGAGCACGACGACATCTCGGAGACGGCCGAGGCGGTCACCGAAGGGGTCAAAAACGTCGAGGCCCAAAAGGCGGGCAATGTAAATCTTGCTGGGGGTGCTGAACTTCGAATTGCTCACCTCTCTAGGGTACGCTCCGCCGCGGGGATTCGCACTTTGAGAAGCCGAATTGAACAGGTGTTTGCTACGCCTGTAGAGGAGCTGACTGCCCGCCGGGTTCAGGGGTGGGGTGGGCGGTAGAATAGGAGCCATGACTTCTAACCTGCCGAATATTCCCTCGACCCCGCCTTCTTCATATCTGGCGTCGCGCCTGGCGCAGGCACAGGGCAAGCCCCTGCCCGCCGGTGAGGCGATCGCCTCCTTCGTCCGTCACGATGATGCGCTCGCCGCTTTTGATGTGCTCAGCGAGCAGGATTATCCGGTTACGGCGCTGTACCTGGTCAATGATGGTATCCGCCAGGTGGAGTACCCGGTACAGCCCGGTTATGGTCGTGCCCTGATTTCTTCGGCGATTCAGGGCGCGTCGATGGGCCTGGTGTTTTCGGTGCTGTTGACGCTGACCGGTGACTCTTTTACGTCGGTGGCGCTAAAGTACGTGCCGCTGTCGGTGGTGGTGTTTGTACTGTGGCAGATGTTCATTTTGCGCCGCGGCAGGGGTGTTCGTTACCCGATGCGTACCGAGGCGATTCCCTCGCGTACCGTGATGTACGCTCTACCGGAGTACGCTCAGGATGCGCGCCGCGTGCTGGGTGCGCATCCTCGCTTCTCGGCGGCGGTTGCGGCTGCGCGTGCGGCGGCTGCTCCGGAAGCTTCGCAGGCGCGTGCGGCTCAGAGCACCGTCTCGATGAATGGTGCACCGGTTCCGACCGGTGCCCCGAAGGCCCCCTCGTACCGTGCGCAGGCGGGTAGCCAGCCGGCACCGAACCAGAACCTTCCCGAGCGTGATACGACCGCGCAGAATGCGATGGCTCAGAGCGCGGCGCAGAACATGCCCGCACCGGTTGCCCCCGCACAGCCCGCTCAGCCTTCACAGTCTGCTGAACAGGAACAGGCAAGTGCTGAACAGGCGAACACCGACCCGGTAACCGGTCAGAAGTCAGATACGCAGAAGCGCCCGGCACAGCGGTACGGTCTGCGGGTGGATGACCCGGAAGAATACGCGAAGCTGATTCAGCCCAAGCCGCAGCGTCCGACTCCGCGCCCGCAGGGCCTGCACGATAAGTCCTCGCAGGACTCCGAATAACCGAACCCACAACGGCGGTAGCCACCCACAACAGCGGGAAACAGGCATAGAAGATACGCAGCGTAGAAGATACGCGAAAGCCCCTCACCGAACGAATCGGTGAGGGGCTTTCGCTATGCACATACAACCGGCACTAACCGGTGTTAGTGGCGTGAAGAGTCAGGCTTACTTCGCCAGCTTCGCCATCCACTCCTCAATGCCCTCAACGGTGCGCGGCAGTGCAGCGGAGAGGTTCACGTTGCCGTCCTCGGTGCAGAGCACATCGTCCTCAAGGCGGATACCGATACCGCGGTACTCCTCGGGAATGGACATGTCCTCTTCCTTGAAGTACAGCGCCGGCTCAATGGTGAAGACCATGCCCGGCTCCAGCTCAGCCCACATGTACAGTTCAGCCTTTGCCTGCGCGCAGTCGTGCACGTCCAGGCCCAGGTGGTGGCTGGTGCCGTGCGGCATCCAGCGGCGGTGCTGACCGCCCTCAATGGTGAGGGAAACCTCGGCAGAAACCGGCAGCAGGCCCCACTCTTCCAGACGGTGAGCCAGAACCTCCATAGCGGCGTCGTGAAGTTCGTGGAACTTACGGCCCGGCTTAGCCACAGCGAACGCGGCGTCAGCAGCCTCCAGCACAGCGTTGTAGACCTTCGCCTGAACCTCGGTGAACTTACCGTTCACGGGGAAGGTGCGGGTCACATCTGCGGTGTACAGGGTGTCGTCCTCAACGCCTGCGTCCAGCAGCAGCAGCTTGCCGTCGTCGACGGTGCCGTTGTTGCGGATCCAGTGCAGGATGGTTGCGTTGTTACCGCACGCTGCGATGGTGTCGTAGCCCAGGTCGTTACCGTCGGTACGTGCCACGGAGAAGAACGCAGTCTCAACGACGCGCTCACCGCGGTGGTGCTCCTTAGCCTTCGGCAGGGAGCGAATGACCTCTTCGAAGCCCTTGACGGTCAGGTCAACGGAACGCTGCAGGTTCTCAATCTCGATAGCGTCCTTAATCAGGCGAGCCTCGGAGAGAGCCACAGCCAGTTCGGAGTCCAGCTTGTCAGCCTGCTCCAGCTCCACGCCGGTGTTGTAGCGGGAAGTGTCAACCAGAGCGTCAACAGCCGGGTCAACGTTGCGGACCAGGCGGATGTTCACGCCGCCCAAGCCCTGGTTGCCGGCGTTCTTGGTGATAGCAACCTCAAGCTCGGACAGGTCGCGGGTACGCAGACCGTAACGCTCGGAGAACTCCTTCAGGGTCGGGCGGGGGCCAACCCAGAACTCGCCGTAGCGTGCATCCGCGTAGAACTCTGCGGTGTCGCGGCCAGCCAGCGGACGGAAGTACAGGGTGACCTCGTGGTTGGAGCCGTTGTCGCCGGTACCCTCTTCGACGGGCTCGAAAATCAGCACAGCGTCGGGCTCGTGGTCGATGCCCAGACCGGTCTGGTGCGCAAACGCCGAGTGGGGGCGGAAGCGGTAGTCGCAGTCGTTGGAGCGGACCTTCAGCGGGCCTGCGGGCAGGACGAGGCGCTCGCCGGGGAATGCCTTGGAGATCTTGGCGCGGCGCTCAGCTGCGTAGTCTGCTACGGGCTCGCGGGTGTAGCCGTCATCTTCGGCAGGTGCCCAGTTTGCGGCAATGAATTCGGTGAACGCAGACGCCTTAGGGGTGCTGCGGTGGTCAGTCTTCTGAGCTTCGGTGCTCTTCTCGTTGTTCTCAGTCATGGGTTAATCATATCGCCTTCACCACAGGTGGGCAGGTGTTTTAGCGCTTTTGACCATAAGAGAGGGTGCAGTGGGACAGAATATATCTTTGACCTGCGACCGGGCGCCTGATATTGCGCCGCCGATATTGGTAGGGTTGAATCAGAAGAGTAGATGACATGCCTTAAAACCCCGCTGAGGTGGCGACGAACTAGCGGGGGCGGGGAAGGAGAGAAGATGACACAGACAGAACACCGAAATAGTGCACCGCAAAATACTGCGCAGCAGGTACCGCAGCCCGCTGAATCGGGCGCGCCTGAAAACCTGAACCGTGCCGGGCGCTACGATCTGCATATTCACTCCTCTATTTCTGACGGCACGCAGAGCCTGACCGAGCTGGTGCCGCTGATTGCTCGCGCCGGGTTGGCGGGTTTCGCGCTGACCGATCACGATACGACGGCTGGTTGGGCGCAGGCGGCTCAGCTGGCGGATGAGCACGGTCTGGATTTTCTGCCGGGTGCCGAGTTCTCCTGCCGGTACCGTTACACCGATGGTGAGGGCCGTGCACGCACGAAGACTATTCACCTGCTCGCTTATGGTTTTGACCCGGTGGATTCGGAGCTTGCACGCCGCGTGGAGGCGATTCGTGCCAGCCGTGCGGGCCGTGCGCAGGCTATTGTGGACCGCCTTGCCGCCGACTACCCGCTGACCTGGGATGACGTGTTGGCGCAGGTGGGGGAGGGGAACGCGGCGGTGGGCCGCCCCCATATTGCTGATGCGCTGGTTGCTGCCGGTGTGGTTGCTGATCGTTCTGAGGCTTTTGCGAAGCTGCTGTACACGGGTAGCCCCTACTATGTGCCGCAGCAGGCACTGGACCCTTTGGAGGCGGTGCGTCTGGTGCGTGAGGCTGGGGGTGTGCCGGTGATTGCGCATCCGATGAGTACGATGCGTGGGCCTGCGTTGAGCCTGGAGTACCTGGGTTTGATGGTGGATGCTGGCCTGGCGGGTGTGGAGGTTTATCACCGTGAGAACTCCTCGGAGGACCGGGCGCGTCTGCTGGAGTTCATTGAGCGTCAGCGTGCGGCGGGCCGTGAGGTGCTGGTGACGGGTTCGAGTGATTATCACGGTGCGGGCAAGCCGAACCTGCTGGGTGAGAACACGACGGATGTGGCGACGGTGGCGCATATCCGCGAGCTGCTGGCAACTCGGTAGTAAGGCGAAAGAGTATGGGGCAGGTTCCTTTACCGGGAACCCGCCCCATTCTTTTGTTTTCACCCCATTGCATATTCTCTAAATCTCTACCTGAAGGTTAGGATTTTTGATACGCTGAGAACGTTCTACTCATTGGGGTGCACAAAGATTGTGCCCCCTACCCTGTTCGTGAAGGAGCTATGATGCTTCGACAATTATTCACCCGCCCCACGAAGCGGGCCGTCCAAACTGGCTGCGCTGTACTCTTGGCTGGCGCCATGGTGTGCGGTAGCGTGCCGGCGTATGCCATTGGGTCGGTTAAGCCCCGTCAGGCTACACCTATCGCACAGCCAAACGAACCTGCAGTAACCTGCACTGATAGGGCTCTTTTCCGTTATATGGCAAATACAGCTCTAGCAAAGGAACTTGTATTCGACTGGGCTGAGTGTGCTGGTCTAATTACCGAATATCAAAAACACCAGCTATTTATTAAATCTCCAGTTATCTCTCGCGGGCAGTTTGTGGAGTATTTGTATCGTCTGTCGGGTTCTCCCGAGGTGAAGAATCTTCCGGGGCAGTCTCCGTATGGTGATATTAAGACTGATGATCCGCGTTTTCCTGTGGTGATGTGGGCTCGT
>ERZ773180.1186-NODE-1186-length-13559-cov-6.470749_pt1 | contig 13559 bp, 10 predicted proteins | sample MGYA00511080_ERZ773180 | MGnify/ENA primary metagenome ERZ773180 (study PRJEB29015, sample SAMEA2738175) | human oral metagenome | biome: human oral; feature: human-associated habitat; material: saliva | place: China | collected 2178 ...
CGCATAATTCAGTAAAATACCCTCTATCTCCCGCGCATCGTAAAGGACTTGCTTTACCATACGGAGAAGGGGGCGTTTGCCAGGTATGTCTGTTTCGAGTTCATCGAGCGAGGTGAGACCGCAACATTTCAGTATGCTTGCTTCCAACAGCGTTCTGTCTCGCTCGATACTTAAACCCCCGTCCTTAAGCTCTGCTGTACGCTGTCTCTTTAAAAGTTCTGCCAAATTTCCGGAATAGTGTGCACCCTCAGGAATACGGAAAAGCGGATAGCAACTTTCCTCGCAGCTTTGCATCGCCTCATCCACTGCTTGGCAGATATAGGCGTAGGTCTTGGTCAGCTGAAGGGCACGGGCTATGGCGGACTTCTGTTCCTTCGTAAATATCTCCGGACTGCTACGTGCCAGTAACGGATTGACAAAGAGGCTGAATGGGTGATTCAGCCTGCAAAACAGGTTGTAATCGTCAAGGTGCGGAACTTGGGATAGATACATGAATGTATTTACTACAAAGTCATTTGCTTCGGTGACTAATCCGTTGAACGCCTTTACACCAAATTGAAATAAATCAATCGTACACCGATTATACGTCATATCATGTTGTACAATCGGAAGTCCTCCTTCCATTCGATACAGCGGTAGCGCTTTCATACCAGTATCATCCGATAGGCTTTTGGTAGCTTCCAACTTTTCAACAATGTAGTCACATATATATCCGCTCAACAGCTTCGGCAGGCTCAAAGCTGTTTTTTCCACATTTCTATAAATATCCACCCCGGTGTTCCATACATCTCTTGCACCATCAAGTGTATTTTTCACTTCTTGCGGAAGATGACTTCTCAGTTTAAGAGCGATTTCCCCGAGCCCGGCAGGACGGCGATCAAACGGATTTTCTTGCAAATAGAGATCATACCATTTGTGTACCGAATAATGTAGCACCGGAATAATCTCCGGCAAAAACTCGTTAAACTTTGCTCCCAATTCAAGATAATCATGAAACTTATAGTTGTGTGGCAACTTCCGTGCGTGCATCGCCTGGACAATTGCCATTGCAGGGTGCATCAATTCCGCACGTTTTTCTGTCGGAAAGCTCATCAATATATCTGAAAGCACTTTGCTGTACTCTGCCCACAGTCCTTCTTTATTTACTTCTTCCTGTAATCTAACGCTACCATCCTCATTCACATGAAGCAGTCGAAACAAATAGTGGTACCCCATTACATTTGTATTTTTATCACAATCCAGTTCCGGTACTCCCAAAACCAACTGATTCTTGGCAAAATATCCGTTTTTCTCTGTGTAACCGATTCCATGAACAACGTCATCATGCGCATAGATGCTGAAAATATCCTTTCGCATATTCTCCACATTCTCTACGCCTAAGCGATCTACGAGTTCATTCCATTGCTCCGTTGAAATTCCGGGAGCGTCAAAAACCATACAACGCGTATTCTGCAATTCCTTGAAAATGCCTTTTGCCGTTACAGCCCGTTTCCCTCCCTGCGAATGAGCAGAGAGTACCAGTTTCCCCTCTTTCATGAAACGCCTGCACAAGCGGGCGACATCATCATCGTCTTCTTCGATTTTCAGTAAGGTGTCCTCCACATTTAATAAACTGGCTCTGTCGAGAGGCGATATCCAATCATAGACAAATCCGTCTTTTTCAAATTGACTCGTACAGTCACTTTCCATATTGGCATTGTCGCACCAAGCACCTCCCGGTGTTCCTCGAAATACCAGGCTTACTCCTTCTTTGATTCCCTGCTCTTCACTTCCCTGATAAATAAATACGACCGCGACAATTGCATCCGTATTCGTTATACTTTTCGCTTCATCCGGCGTAATGCCGTGAGCTACAAGGTCATTCAGCTTCTTATTAAAACTGGAATAATACATCTTTGCATTACCGATATCTGAAATCCCTGATTTTTTGTCAAGACATGCTTCAAGAAGAGTCAAATCGTTGATATCAATATTGTATTCATTCCCTTGATTGTAAGAGTCTCTTGCATCCTTAATTATTTTTTTGATTCTTGCTCCATCTTTAATCCCCATATTCCCCAAAGGCAAATACAGTATTTCATTATAGACCACTTGCTGTATTGTCTCCTTCTCATCCATTTCCCTTGTCATTGTTTTCCTCTCTTTCCCCTTCTTTACCTTATATTCATATGTTAATCCTTCTCCCATAGATTTACAGAGAAGTCTTCTTCACCTTTGTTCCAAATCACAAATCCGTTGTCTTCATAATCAAACTCAAGTGTGGTAAACCACTTTTCCTTCCACTCCTCATTTTTATACTGAGTTTCATTCACATAAAATATTTCTGCTTTTATACCGTAATCGTATGATTTGATTAATTCCAGAAGTCGATCAATGTCCATATCTTTGTGAGCAACATCACGATTCACGCAAAGATAGATAGACGTCTGTATTTCATATCGTAAATACTCATCCACCGTTTCCGCTGCACTGTGCTCGTGATTCTTCCATGGAGCTGCTTGTACCGTCATCACTAAGCTATAGCTATTCGGTTCATAAATCCGATCAAAAATCTCTCTGAATTTTTCTTCTACTTGTTCTCGAAGAACAAAGCTCATATACGTATCTCTCAGCGTATTTTCTTCATAGTTATACCGTAGCACGACTGTTTCTTTCTCACTGCGTTTGGGGTACTTTTCCGTTTCAAACCCTAATTCATATTTATTGGTTGTCGGAAAGAAGAGGTCATTCGGTGCATACAAGACCTTCCCCTCCCCAACCGGCGTCAGTGTATCCCCGTAAATCGCATACTTTCCCTGCATGTATCTGGTCAGGGCGGTGTCAAGTTCCTGCTGCGTCAGCTTGCGCCTGTGGTCTCGCCAACTGAAGCAGGCTGCTAACAGCCCGAGTCCTAAGACTATCTGTGGGGCAAAACGAAGCCAACGGTGCTTCTTAGGCTGCCGCTTCTCTTTCTTCTCTTCTTGCATCTCCTGTCTCCTCTCAGGGAAATCGTTATCTGCGTTCAATCCTGTTCATTGCTGCCTTTACTGTCCTTGCTCTTCCGCGCGAATATCCGCCGCGATGTGAGACAAGGTTCCGCCGTCTAAGATTCCCATTTCGTTCCATGACAAATACAGCAGCAGATTTTGAATCTCCTGCTGCTGTATCTCTTGCTTCTTGATCTGTTCACTTGATTTTTGCTTCTGCATCTGCACTACCCGTTGTCCTTCTCGCTGTCCTCGTGGCTTCAATCTTCATCGTCCTCGTGATAGGCATCGTCCTCATCCTGCATGCAGGCGAGTTCTTCCTCCGCTTCCGAGATACGGTACTCCAAGTAGCGTAGATAATTTCGCTGTGCCAATTCCGTGCGGTCACAGAACTGCTCTGTCTTTTGCTTCATCCGGTCGCGCAGTCCGGCTTCCAGGGGGTAGGCGCGACTGTTCTGCCAGCTGCCCTCGCGCCCGCGTTCGGCGAGCTGTATAAGGCGTATTCCAAGGCGCGCGGCATCACCGTGCGCAAGCCGCAGCGTATGTAAATCCCGTTCACAATCCCGAATGTCTCCGCAGCGGCAACTCATCCCTTTTTTCCCCCTCTCTGAATCAGGGCGCCCAAGGCCCGGTCAAAGTCCTCCGCCGTGCGGTTCACTTCGTCCAGCTGCGCAAGCAAGGCCTCGAAGATATCCGAAATCTGCATGCCCTCCCGATCCGCGCGTTCCGCTGCACTCCGGTAAGCCCCCTGCATCTCTCCGACAAACATCTCTGAGAGACTTTGGTCAAGTTCGCGGAATCCTGCCCAAATGAGGCGCAATTCTTCCCCGAGTAAGCCCCACTGTGCGCTGCGAAGGCGCAGCTCTTCATGTTGAATGCGTATTTCCATCTGTCTCCTCTTCAGCTCTCTGCCGCAATAAAGCGCTCGCAAAGAGCTTCTGTCTCCTGTTTGCGCAAAGCTCCTTCGCTGAGTGCGGCTTCTTCCAAAAGTTTCTGTTTCTCTGCCGCGGTGGCCTGCGCTACATCCAGCGCGTGCTCCCAGAGCCGGAAGAGACGAATGAAGTTATCCCTTCCTTTGCCGCTCCAGACCGTCAAATCCATATCGCGCTCCAAGGCCTGAATATCCCGTGCCGCGGCTGCAAGGCGGCGGCGCAGCGCAAGATTTTGGGCTGCGGCTTCCCGAAGCCGCTGTAAATCCACATAGACATCCATGGCTTCCTCCTCAGGGCACCAGATAGACAAAGAGGGTTCCCTCTGCAAAGCCGACGGTCTCCTTCGGCCAGAACTCCAGATAGAGGTTTATGTGCTCGTTGCTTGCCTTCCAGAGCTCCGTTTGGTTTGCAAACTCCTCCGTAACCATGGGGCCTCCGTGTCCGCTCCGGTAGGAAACCATCAAAACACGGGTGTTCTTTAAGTCTTCATACTCTCCCTTTTTCAGGATGCGTTGAATGCCGGCAAGCGCGTTGCTTTCCACTGTATTGAGTTGATCTTTTCTGAGTTCTGCCTTCTTCACCACATGCTCTATGGTCCACCCCGTATTGACACCCAGTTTTTTGAGCGGCAAATCCAAGAGGTAGTTGTAGAGTTGATATTGTGTTTGAATTCTCTTCGGATCCTCAAACTTTTCTTTCCGCAGCGCCCAGAGATCCGGCATGGGGCTTCCGCCCCGCCAATCTTGGTAGAGACGCTCTCGCCGCTGCGGATTGCGGCTCACAATGCCCTGGCAAATGCAGCTGCCGTCGTAAATGCCCCTGCGCAGGACTTCGGCCATGTCAGCCTCCGCAAATTGCTCGTCTGTGACATAGTAAATCATGAGGTTTATGCCCCAGCCGCGCTCCGTGAGCAAGCGGTCCAGCTTCCGCATGGCTTTCTTCTTATCCTTCTCTTCTCCCTTGACCAGCGCCACGATTTCCTGCTCATCGACAAGTGTCATATAGTCCTTGAGACTTGTCGTTCCGTCGATCGTCTCATCCGTCCAAAAGTATGCCAGCGGTTCGCAGACCAGCTTGACATTCTCTTCGCCGTAAATTTCCGCAAACAGTTTTTGATACTCTCGCTCCACAAACTCGCGATAAACAAAGGACATATAATTGTCCTTTTGTCTGGTGGGATTCCATCGATAATAAGAGTTAATCAGCTGGTTGGTACCCGCATACTTCTCTGTCCGGCTGCTTCCGGCGAGCTCTTCATATTTTTTGTCGCCGAAACAAGAGACATCAAAATCATAGTACGGTGTCAGCTTATCGCCGTATTTCCAATATTTTTGAGTCAGTATTTGCTGATTCATTTCTTTTATCTCGTCGAGGCTCGGCTTTAAGCGCTCCCTATGCTCCCTAAACATCTCCGAGTCTCGCATTGCCGCTTCCACGCTTTCCTGTAAAGCACGCTGTTCCTCCGCAGTTAAGGTCTCGGCAGGCTCGCGCGCTGCCTCGCTTTGCTCCTCTGCGGTACTTTCTTCTGCAGCGCTTTCCTCCGCAGTGTGCAGGGACTCATGAACCTCTGTCTCCGCTGGCTCAGAAAGCTGCTCTCTTTCGTTCGTTTCTTTTTGTGCCTCTTGCTTTCGTTGGCTCGAGAATGCCTGCGTTTCCCCGGACTCTACGCTTTGACTCGCCTGCTTGCCGTCCGCCGTTTTACTGCCGCACCCTCCGGTACCGAGTAAAACAAGCGCTGCGATTGTCACTGCGATGCCTCTCTGATAAGCCTGCGCGCGTCCACTTCTCATCTTGCCTCTCCTCCCGAAAGCCTGATTGTTCTTTTTTCTTTAACAATTGTCTTTTATTAAACTATCGTTATTTAACCACCGCCTTATCTTTGGCGCTTATTTCCGTTTTCTCCCTGTGATTCATGCGGTAGTATAGTACAAATTTTATGTTATTTATTTACTTTAGTCAAGCTGTTTCTCCCCTTTGCACTGCGCTCAGATTGACTTTCCCTGCACTTCCCGCTATTCTGACAATAAAAAAAGGAGATATACCCATGACCGGAAGAACAAACTATGTCACGACGGAGCAAGCGGTTCGCGCCGTACGGGACGGTGATTATATTGACTACGGCTTCGGCGGAAGCTTTCCCGAACTTTTGGACACGGCTCTTGCGGCGCGCTGCGGCACGGTACGCAATGTGACCGTGCGCGGCGGTCTCGTCATTGCCCCCAAGATTGCGGTCCTCGAGGCAGATCCGGAGGGACAGTCCTTCCGCTATGAGTGCACGCATCTCGGCGACTACGAGCGCAAATTCTACCGCACCGGACGCATCGAATTTGTCCCGATTGCGCTTCGCCTGGTACCCTTCCTCTATCGGCAGGGGAAATTTCGCTCGGACTTTGCCTTTGTTCCGGTATCCTGTCCGGATGCCGACGGCAATGTGAGCCTCGGCACGGGTTGCTACCTCTGGAAGACCATCATTGCAAGCGCAAAGACGGTCATCTTTGAGATTAACGAGCACCTTCCCTTCCTGCCGGGGGTAGACGGCTCCAACCTCTGCCGCCTCGACGATGCGGATATGATAGTCGAGGGCACGCACATGCCGCTGCCCGAGCGCAACTACCGCGCGCCTTCGGAGATTGACCGAAAAATTGCGGAACTCGTTGTAAAGGAGATTCCGGACGGAGCCGTGCTCTCGCTCGGTGTCGGCACGGTTCCCTTCGCGATTGCCTCTGCCCTCGCGGACTCCGACAAAAAGGATCTCGGCTGCCACACCGGCACCATCAGCGACGCCTATCAAAAGCTCTACCTCGCAGGCAAGCTTACGAATGCCCGGAAGGAGTTCGACACCGGCCTCAGCAGCTTTAACCTTGCAATGGGCAGCGCTGCATTCTACGACTGGCTCCGCGAGAATCCGAAGCTCTTCCGCCCGGATTCGATTGACTACATCCATGACCCGGCGCGCATCGGGAAGCTTAGCCGCGTCATCAGCATTAACGGCGGCGTACAGGTGGACCTCATGGGGCAGGAAAACGCAGAGTCGGCTAACGGCATGCAGCTCTCGGGCATCGGCGGCCAGATGGACTTTCTGGAGGGCGCGTTCCGCTCGGAGGGCGGCTGTGGCTACATCTGCATCAATTCCTCCCGCCTCACCAAGGACGGCGTGCGGAAGTCGAACATTCTTCCCTTTATTCCCGGCGGCAGCACGGTCTCCGCACCGCGCACGCTGATTGAGGCGGTCGCGACCGAGTACGGCATTGCGCACCTCGCGGGTAAGAGTCTCGCGGAACGCCGTGAGGCCATGATTGCGATTGCGCATCCCGATTTCCGCGATGCGCTCCGCAGCGAAAAGCCGGATCTCTCGCGCTTTCTCTGATGCGGGCGCAAAGGAATCCGGCTCATGAATGTAAACCTGCTGCTGATTACACTGATCATTTTTTCCTGTATCTTCTTCAATAAAATCTCGTTCCGCTTCGGCATTCCGACCCTCTTTGTCTTTATACTGCTCGGAATGGCCTTCGGAAGTGACGGCTTTGCGCGCATTTCCTTTGATAACTTTGCGCTCTCGGAGACCGTGTGCTCCGTTGCCCTTATCTACATCATGTTTTACGGCGGTTTCGGCACCAATTGGAAAATGGCGCGCCCGGTGGCGCGCCAATCCATATTGCTCTCAACGGCGGGCGTGTTTCTGACCGCCCTTTTTCTCGGTCTCTTCCTCTATCTGCTGATACGGCGCGAGTTCTGGCTCTGCTTTTTGACCGGCTCCGCGCTTGCCAGCACGGACGCAGCCTCTGTCTTCTCGGTACTGCGCTCCCGGAAACTGGACTTAAAAGAGAACACGGCTTCCATCCTGGAACTCGAGAGCGGTAGTAACGACCCCATGGCCTACATGCTGACCCTGGTCTGCCTCTCCTTTTTGACCGGCGAGGCCGATGCCGGCAGCATACTCCGCCTGCTCACAACGCAGCTTGTCTTCGGCATTGCAATCGGCGCGCTCTGCGGCCTTTTGTCCTACCGCATTTTGAAGAGCGTTTCCTTCGAGGTGGATGGCTTCGACGTTATCTTCATCGCCGGCATCGCCCTCTTTTCCTACGCGCTCTCCGCTGCGCTCGGCGGCAACGGCTATCTCTCGACTTATCTGACTGGCATCATACTCGGAAACGTGAAGATGGGCGGCAAAAAGAACATCGTTCACTTCTTTGACGGTCTGACCGGTCTCATGCAGATAGCGGTTTTTTTTCTGCTCGGTCTGCTCGCAACGCCCTCGCTGCTCCCCGGTGTTTTGATGTCCGCAGTCTCGGTGTTTCTCTTCCTCACCCTGATTGCGCGCCCGCTCGCGGTGAAACTTCTGCTCCTGCCGTTCCGCGCAAGCAAGGGCCAGAGCCGCCTGATTTCCTTTGCGGGACTGCGCGGTGCCTCTTCGATTGTCTTTGCCATCATGGCGGTGCAAACCCTAAAGAGCGACACGCGCTTCTTTCACATTATCTTCTTTGTCGTTCTCTTGTCCCTCCTGGTGCAGGGCAGTCTCCTGCCCTTTGCGGCGCGGCGCTTCGATATGATTGACTTGAGTAACGACGTCATGAAGACCTTCACCGACTACAGCGAAGAGCTGCCAGTACAGTTTATTCAGCTCACGCTCGCCGAGGACAATGAGTGGGTCGGCAAGCATATCTCCGAGCTCTCCCTGCCGCTCCAATTCCTCTTCCTCTTAATTGTGCGCGAGGATAAAAAGCTGGTTCCGAAAGGCACCACCTTGCTCGAAGCGGGCGATTCCCTGATTCTCTGCGCCCCCGCGGTGCAGACGAAAAACGCCATGCAGCTCTCGGAGATTGAGATTGACAAGTCGAGTGAATATCTCCACTGTCATATTCGGGACATAAATTTACCGCGCGGAGAGATTATTTTCCTCATCCGGCGCGGCAATCAAAGTATTATTCCGAACGGTCAGACCGAAATTCTTGAGGGCGATACCCTGATGCTCACGCGCCTCAAAGAGAAAGAGCGCTCGCCTCACTCACCGTCAAGAGTTCTGACATCAGGGCAATGAGCCCGACCCGGTAGCCTGCTGCGGAGAAAATCGCGCAGTCACGGCCGCGACGCAAAATGCTGAGCGGCAACTGACCGGGTTCCAGGAAGAGCTTGCGCGCCAGGACTTCCTCCTTGGCATCGTAATCCTCCGGGCAGGAAAATGCCTCGGGGAACAGGCTCTTTAATGTCTTACAACTTCCTCTCTCTGCCGCGGCTGCCTCTCTGAGGTAGAAGCGCAGGGAGAGTTTTTTTTGCGCGCAGAGCGCCTTTAGGGACTCTGTCTCCGCAAGGATTTCATTTGCGATGTGCTCACTCGGCTCTTCGCCCGGTGCCATGAAGAACTCCATGGTAAACGGGGTCTCGTAATCCTGCCCGCCGATTTCCGGAATGACAATCTTTCCGAGCAATTCCTCTGTCGTCACCTCCGGGAAGCTGAGGGCAAGCGCTTTTTCTTCGCCGCCTGCGAGCGCAAAGGCCACACGCTTTCCGTAGGCATTGCCGTTCGGCAGGCGCTTCTCGGTAAAGAGCTCATACTTGCCGTCCGGCAGAAGCAGTGTGAGTGTGTTCTCTTCCCACTGCTTCTTTTCAAAATCCAGCTCCTTTCCGTCACGGTAAAGCGTCCAGTGCTGTTCGTAGCGGAGCTCCCCCTCCGGTTTTTGAAGCGTGAGATGATTTCTCGCCGCATCCGCTTCGCGGAAGGGGCGGAAATCGCCGTCCGCAAAGAAGAGCGGTGCGCCGTCCTCGTTTCTTAGCTTCACCGGAATGCCTCTGCCTCTTAAGCGACGGAGTGCCGAAAGAATCTCCTCATCACTGCAATCGGCACTCGCAAGGCGAGCTCTGAGCAGCTTCTGCTCGGCTGCGCTGAGCTCCTCTTCGCCGCGGAACCGGCAGAGCGGCTCAAGCCCGAAGCGCTCCGGCAACACACCCTCCAGGAAAGCGCGCGCCGTGAGCGTTCCGACCTGCCGCATGGCAGCCTGAAACTCTGTCTCAAGCAGTTCTTCTCTTACATCTATCCTGTCTTTTTCGGAGAGCGAAGCCACGAAGGCATTCCGATACATGCGCTCTTCCTGTGTGGTAGCGCGCTCCAAAAAGGCACGCGTGCGGTCGCGACGCGCGGCGCGCTTTGCCTTAAGCTTTTCATTGCAGCGCGCATACTTTTCGCGGCCGAGTGCCTGCTCTTCCGCGGTCTGCTTGGGCGCGCTGCGGCTGCCGTTCGGCGCGAAGAAACGGAATTCTTGCTCTTCTGCCTCTTCTTTGCAGTCGCGCTCCGCAATGCGCAAATCTCCCGCGCGGAGGTCAGCCATGACAGCCTTGTTCTTGTCCGGATGACGGAAGCGGACATACACACTGCCCTTTCCGAGGGAGACCGTCTTTTCGACGCCCGCCTCCGGCTTGTACATCGAGATGGGGCGTATGCCCGCGCTGTTTAGGAGGCAAAGCTCCACGAGCTCCGCATCTTCCGCCTGAACGGTGAGTTTCACAGGATCCGCATAGCGCGCAAGCTGGTTTAAATAAAGGACGCCGTTCTGACCGCCGAGTATCTCTTCTCCCGCAAGCGTTGCGCGGTCCAGCGCCGTGTCGGCCACGGGTGTCAGCGGGTAATAGCGGGCGTGCACAAGCATGGCGCGCGCAGCCGCCGCAATGAACCAGCCGTTGTCATCCTTCTCCGTGGGCTCGCAGGCACCCGCAAAGTGCCAAGCGCTGTCCACCCAATACTCAACCCAGGCGTGATTGTCCTCGCAGTGCGCCCACCAGGGCGCATAGACCTGGCGCGCCGGAATTCCGACCGCGCGGAGTGCGTTGACATAGAAGACCGACTCCTCGCCGCAGCGCCCCTGCCCGGACTCCAAAAAGCCCGCCGCGGAAATGGTTCTGCCGTCGCTGGACACATAGCTGCCCTCGGAAGCGCAGGCATAGTTCACCGCGCGCGCCAGCGCTGCACCGGTCAGTGCCTCCTCGCCCTGTTCCGCTAAGTGAGCTGCAATGCAGTTTGCGAGCTTTTCCCGCACCGGGCGGAACTCCTCGTTGTTGACGCGCGGCAAAAGGACATACTGGAGGAAGTAGCTCTCCGGCAGCGCTTTTACTTCCGCACGCTCGCGGTAAAGCCTGAGCGTGGGGCGAAGGAAGGAGAGCAAAGTCTCGGGCGAGAAGTCATAGCCGCAGAGATCGCTCTCCGGAAGCAGCGCATAATAGTAGTGTAGCGCCGTTCTCTCGCCGCTTGTCAATGTTCCCGCCGCGGCAACACTCGCGCGGTAGCCCGCTCTCAGGCCTTCGCTCTTTTTGAGGCGCGCAAAGAAAGCCTCGTTGATCTCCCGCTCTGTATCCGCCGTGGGACGCCAGTCCTCCGGATTCCGCTCGCGGTCAAGGCACTCCAGCACTTCCCTTGCAGCTTTCACCTTTTCCGCAGAAGTATAGCTCCTACTGTACTCACTGAGGCCCGGCAGCCCCATGGAGACGCCCTCTCGCCGGAACTGCATGGGGCTCTCCTCGTTTACCTTGCCGGACATGTGATACGAGAGAATACCGGTCTCGCGGTAAAGCGTCTCGATTTTTTCGGCCGAGACACCGGCGCCGGCCATGAGGCGCACGCTCTTTGCTTTCTGCGCAAGGGAAGCAAGCGTCCCTGCCCCCTCCGCAGCGGTGTTTGCCTGACCGGAAGTAAGGATGCGCGCTATCCCGAGTTCCTCCGCTATTCGAAGCGCCTCAAAGGGATCCTTACAGAGATCAAAGCAGCGGTGCAGGGTGACCGGTCTGCCGCCGCAGTGCTTCATGAGTTCCGCAATGTGCTCGCGGTCCAAGCTTCCGTCGGGTTTCAGCATACCGAGCACAAACCCATCCGCCCCGGCCGCCTGAAAGCGCTCTGCCTCCGCTGCGAGCTCTCGGCACTCTTCCTCCGTATAGCAGAAATCGCCGAAACGCGGGCGCAGCATAACAAAGAGCGGCAGCGTGACCCGCTTTCTCAGTTCCGAAAATAAGCCGAAACTCGGCGTGATGCCGCCGATTGCCAGGCTCCCGCAGAGCTCCAGGCGGTCCGCACCGCCTGCTTCCGCAGCGATACCGGACTCCACACTGTCTACGCAAACTTCAAGTTCAAATCCCCTATTCTCGTTTTCCTGCACTTTTTTCCCCTCCGCCGGATGTTGTCAACGCAAGAACATGAAAAACAATGCGAGTATCCCGGCAATCACCACCACAGCGCCTGCCAGTAAGCTCACACCGAAACCGATAATCCCGATTGCCGCGAGCAGTATGTAGCCGATTACGCCAAAGGTAAGGCTGAGCGCCTTGCCGATGATGCGAAACAAAAATCCCGTACACTTTAAGATGAGCCACATGAGCAACGCAAAAATTAAAAACGGCATAGTTCCTCCCTTCTCTTACGACTCCAGAAATTTCATATTCGGCCAGAGCTTTCTGACCCTTTCTTCCGGATAATAGCGGTCTATGAACTCCTCCACGACGTTTGCCGCCTCGGGCTTTGTAAGCCTCGCGTTGGCGCGCACCATGACGGCCGCCGTGACCAGCATATCACAAGTTAGGAATATCGCGATGCCCCAACTGAGCACCAGGCCGAGTACCGGTGTGATTTTCTCAATCTGCGCGGAAATCGGCGGGTACGCGTAGCGGAGCCAGACAACCGAGAGCAAGCCCCAGAATACCATAAAAGGCACATTGGTTCTCCCGTCTATATTCAGCGGGATATGACTGTAATCCCAAAACTTCATGCCGAAAAAGGCCTCGGTAAAGACCGAACAGAGATACTCAAAGGCTCCGCCGAAGAAAAAGCCGGCAAAGAAGATGCTCAAATTATTTTTATTCTCGACACGGGATAAGACCAGCGTCAGGACGACCGCCCCAAGTCCCCAGACAATGCTAAACGGCCCGAGCACCAGACTGGAGCGCCGCATCCAAACGCCCGCCGTAAAATAGACATAGAAGGTCTCGATGACATCGCCGATCAGAGCACAGAGAAACAGCATCCAGACCAGTTTTCCGAAGCTGATACCCTCCGCAAAGACCACACCCTGCGCGCGGAGTTCCCGCTCTGCCGCCTCAATACCGCCGCTTTCGGTCTGCCGGAGTGAGGGATACACGCGGTATACCCTGTCCCAGAGATGCTCGGACAGCCGTTCACCGAGTTTTTTCTTATGCATCTGCAAAAATTGCCGTTCCGCGGAGTCCGCGACATAACGCGCCAAAACAGCCACCAGCACGAGGTCACTAAGTAAAACGAACATCAACACCCCGGCAATGATGCGCAGCGCGAGTACAGGCAGCAGAGAAATGAAAGAAAAGAGCAAAGGCTGCACGACGATCAACAGGGATTCATAAATTGCGCTGAGCCCGAGCGCCCATAATAAGCGCAACATAAAATTAGGTCGCAGTTTGATTCTGCCTAGGGCAGAGCGCTTCTTTCGGAGCAAACGCTCCGCGAAGAACTCCGAAAGGTACCCGATTGCCAAGGTCTGCACCAAGCCGAACAAAAAGCGTGAGCGCTCCGGCATCTCCCCGCTGCTCACCAGAATTAAATTTGCCATGGCCGCACCGTGCGTTAGGAGCAACGGTAAATCCAGAATACCGCAGTTTACAAAGCGCTGTTTTTTGAGGCTGAAAAATAAAGTCTCAAGCACCCACGCCGCAA
>ERZ773180.1190-NODE-1190-length-13541-cov-8.408943_pt1 | contig 13541 bp, 14 predicted proteins | sample MGYA00511080_ERZ773180 | MGnify/ENA primary metagenome ERZ773180 (study PRJEB29015, sample SAMEA2738175) | human oral metagenome | biome: human oral; feature: human-associated habitat; material: saliva | place: China | collected 2178 ...
GCTGGGGTTTGTGCACAACGGGAACTATCGCTCGTTTGTGTACGACATCGCCGACCTGTACAAGGCTGACCTCACGATTCCGATCGCTTTTGATGTCGCAGCTTCACCGACCGACGAGGGTGTGGGGAGTGCCGCACGCAAGGCTGTTCGCGATGCCGTACGGGAATTTCATCTGCTTGAGCGGTGTGTTGCGGACATCAAGGGGCTGCTGTCGGTGTCTGGGGCCTTGGACGTTGAGGATGATGATCTGATCGTCGATGATCTGCGGCTGTGGGACGACCGTGAGGGCACGGTCGCTGCCGGCGTGGCGTACGAGGAGAGTGGGACCTGGTGATCGTCCTTGTTCTCTCTGCCGTGCCTGAGGGGTTGCGAGGGCACGTAACCCGGTGGTTGATGGAAATCTCCCCAGGGGTATTCGTAGGGACACTGTCCGCACGGGTTCGTGAACGCCTGTGGGATATCGTCACCGAGAACATGAAGACCGGGCGTGCCGTCATGGTCTACCGTGCACGCAACGAACAGGGCCTCGAGTTTCTGACGTGGGGTGATCCTTGGAAGCCCGTCGATTTCGATGGGCTCACGCTCATGATGCGCCCCTACTACTCAGAGGGACGAGGCCAATACTCCGAACCTGATCCGGCGGCGCGTCAGTTGCGTAAACGTTCCTCAATGAGTAACTTTCAGAGGAGGCGCAAAGCTCACGGCTTTCCAAGATCTGACCGATCTGCGCGATAAAAGCGCAGGTCAGGAAGCGTTTTCCCCGCGTGAGCGGGGATGAGCCCACAGCCATGACCGTGAATAGCGCAGTCACCGAGTTTTCCCCGCGTGAGCGGGGATGAGCCCGGCGTCGTGGAAGAGCTCGTCATCACCGACGAGTTTTCCCCGCGTGAGCGGGGATGAGCCTCTCCCACACGCCGGTAAAAACGCCCTTGATGCGTTTTCCCCGCGTGAGCGGGGATGAGCCCAGCGCGACTGGTGTCGGCGTTCCCAGCAGGAGGTTTTCCCCGCGTGAGCGGGGATGAGCCGGAAACCGGCCTATCGGGACTGGCCGAAGCCGGGTTTTCCCCGCGTGAGCGGGGATGAGCCCGCCTATCGCGGCGCTTGCTCGCACACTCGCACGTTTTCCCCGCGTGAGCGGGGATGAGCCCTCGAACGTGCTGCCCTTTTCATCGCCCGCCTCGTTTTCCCCGCGTGAGCGGGGATGAGCCGCGAAAGCAAATGGCACACACATTCAAGACTGAGTTTTCCCCGCGTGAGCGGGGATGAGCCCCCGTGCCTAGGTGATGCGGAAAAGAAATAAATGTTTTCCCCGCGTGAGCGGGGATGAGCCCCCTAGCGTACTTGCCGCGATTGACACGGTAGTGTTTTCCCCGCGTGAGCGGGGATGAGCCCTCAGGGGCTCCGAGTTCGTGCTCGGCGGCGTCGTTTTCCCCGCGTGAGCGGGGATGAGCCCCAGGCCGCCAAGGCCATGCAGGACCAGGCCAAGTTTTCCCCGCGTGAGCGGGGATGAGCCCACCCCATGCCCACCGAACCCACCCCCGACCAGGTTTTCCCCGCGTGAGCGGGGATGAGCCGTCCTCAACCCGCGATTCCTGGGCAGCACCGCCGTTTTCCCCGCGTGAGCGGGGATGAGCCCAGGCCGCGCTCGCGGTCCACACCCTCATTCACGTTTTCCCCGCGTGAGCGGGGATGAGCCCCTAGCCCCCTGGAAACTCGTGCTAGCTGCCGAGTTTTCCCCGCGTGAGCGGGGATGAGCCCGCGCGAGATTCAAGGAACTGCACTTCGCTTGGGTTTTCCCCGCGTGAGCGGGGATGAGCCCGGCGTCAAATCGTTCGCAGATGGATTCGACGGGTTTTCCCCGCGTGAGCGGGGATGAGCCTTGTCGCACCACTTGGTGTCGGTGACAGCGCTAGTTTTCCCCGCGTGAGCGGGGATGAGCCCGGAGCAGGACGGTAGAGAATGACAACGCTCCCGTTTTCCCCGCGTGAGCGGGGATGAGCCCTCAAACGCCCTCAAATGGGCGTTGCTCGCATGGTTTTCCCCGCGTGAGCGGGGATGAGCCCTGCAGGGACAGGTCGCTACGCCTGGCGTGGTTGTTTTCCCCGCGTGAGCGGGGATGAGCCCTGTCCCGGCGCGATCAGGCACCCCCCGATGAGGTTTTCCCCGCGTGAGCGGGGATGAGCCGTGTGTCATGTGGCATCCTGATTCTCTCGCAGCGTTTTCCCCGCGTGAGCGGGGATGAGCCCGTCGTCGCCGGCCTGTTCGCTACTGGCCCCCTGTTTTCCCCGCGTGAGCGGGGATGAGCCCACACTCATGAAAGTTACACGTCTTAAAAACTGGTTTTCCCCGCGTGAGCGGGGATGAGCCGTCGAGCTCCATGCCCTCGGAGGGCAGGGGGCCGTTTTCCCCGCGTGAGCGGGGATGAGCCCAGCCGATCACCGCCGCGCAAGCCAAAGAGGCTGTTTTCCCCGCGTGAGCGGGGATGAGCCCGACCTACGGTGCCGTTACTGTGCGCCTCAATCGTTTTCCCCGCGTGAGCGGGGATGAGCCCGCAGGTCGCCAATCTCATGCCCGATTCCCTTGGTTTTCCCCGCGTGAGCGGGGATGAGCCCTTGGTTTGGCTGAGTCCCGAGCGCTTGATTTGGTTTTCCCCGCGTGAGCGGGGATGAGCCCGATGTGCAAACGCACACAAACCAACAAACAAGGTTTTCCCCGCGTGAGCGGGGATGAGCCCCTCTCGGTTGTTTTGGTGGTTGTTTGTGTTCAGTTTTCCCCGCGTGAGCGGGGATGAGCCCACCATCACCGTCGGCAAGCAGGTCAAGGAAGGGTTTTCCCCGCGTGAGCGGGGATGAGCCCGAAGGGAACCTCTGATCATGCCCGAGCCCAAGGTTTTCCCCGCGTGAGCGGGGATGAGCCGCAGTCTGGGACGGCGTCGCCCAGATCGTCGACGTTTTCCCCGCGTGAGCGGGGATGAGCCGCTGTCGTGATCGTCTCCGGCGGCGGGGCTTTGGTTTTCCCCGCGTGAGCGGGGATGAGCCCTGATCGGCCTCGGGCACTTCCTGGAGGACAACGTTTTCCCCGCGTGAGCGGGGATGAGCCCCGCGTTCGTGTCGTTGTTCGCCTCGGCACGGGGTTTTCCCCGCGTGAGCGGGGATGAGCCCCCGAGGCGATGTCATCACCCGCCTTGAAACCGGTTTTCCCCGCGTGAGCGGGGATGAGCCGTTGTGGCGTTCCCATGCCTGGCGAACCAAAAGGTTTTCCCCGCGTGAGCGGGGATGAGCCGCTGCCACCGATCGGGATCACTGTCCATCCGACGTTTTCCCCGCGTGAGCGGGGATGAGCCCGACTAATCGAAAGGACCTCGACGTGACGAACTGTTTTCCCCGCGTGAGCGGGGATGAGCCCGCTGCCAACGTTTTCGCCGGACTTGCATCCGGGTTTTCCCCGCGTGAGCGGGGATGAGCCCGCTTGTTGAACGGGATGCGTTCCATCATTCACGTTTTCCCCGCGTGAGCGGGGATGAGCCCAGGTTTAGCGCTGCAAGTAGGGCATGCGCCTCGTTTTCCCCGCGTGAGCGGGGATGAGCCCGGTCGGCGATCCGGCGCGGATGCCGCCGCGATGTTTTCCCCGCGTGAGCGGGGATGAGCCCTAGGATCCGCTTGATGACTTTGATGAAACCAAGTTTTCCCCGCGTGAGCGGGGATGAGCCCTAGTAGAAACCGGGCTATTGCCAGGAATGGAGGTTTTCCCCGCGTGAGCGGGGATGAGCCGTTGCTGTTCACGTCTTCGGCGCGGGCGATTTCGTTTTCCCCGCGTGAGCGGGGATGAGCCCCCAGATGTAGCCGTCTGCCCATTGGTTGTAGTGTTTTCCCCGCGTGAGCGGGGATGAGCCCAAGAACACCATGCAGGTTATCAAGACGGCGACGTTTTCCCCGCGTGAGCGGGGATGAGCCCTGCAAGCGCGTAGTCTCGGGCATCCCTAACTGGTTTTCCCCGCGTGAGCGGGGATGAGCCCTCGCTCGGTGCCGGCATCGCGGAGTTCTGGACGTTTTCCCCGCGTGAGCGGGGATGAGCCCCATTGGCGCTGTATTCGTCGCTGCGATCGACAGTTTTCCCCGCGTGAGCGGGGATGAGCCTGCCACTCCGATCCATGGTGCGAGGATGGGGCGGTTTTCCCCGCGTGAGCGGGGATGAGCCGTCATTTCTATTGCGTGCCATTATGGTTGATCGGTTTTCCCCGCGTGAGCGGGGATGAGCCCGCGCGGGATTCGAGGAATTGCACTTCGCTCGGGTTTTCCCCGCGTGAGCGGGGATGAGCCCATCGTTTTTGCAATCGCAGCGCCGCAGGCAAAGTTTTCCCCGCGTGAGCGGGGATGAGCCCTGAGAGTGGCGCTGCCCTGAGTTTCCGGCGTTGTTTTCCCCGCGTGAGCGGGGATGAGCCCTATGGCAATCGAAGCAACGATCACCGGGAACCGTTTTCCCCGCGTGAGCGGGGATGAGCCCGTCGGCGAGGATCTGCCTGTCCAGGTTGTCCAGTTTTCCCCGCGTGAGCGGGGATGAGCCCGCCGAACCCACCGTGAAAGCCATCATCGACGGGTTTTCCCCGCGTGAGCGGGGATGAGCCCCCGTGGACGGGTGAGCAGACCCGCGCGTTCGCGTTTTCCCCGCGTGAGCGGGGATGAGCCGCAGGCATCCATCGACGCCAAGGCCGCCGAACTGTTTTCCCCGCGTGAGCGGGGATGAGCCTCTGCGTAGATGCGGTTAGCCATGCGGTCGGCGGTTTTCCCCGCGTGAGCGGGGATGAGCCGTATAGAACGCCGGGAGGGAAGGGGCAAGTTAAGTTTTCCCCGCGTGAGCGGGGATGAGCCCAGCTCGCCGACGCAGGTGTACGCATCTCCCTGGTTTTCCCCGCGTGAGCGGGGATGAGCCCGCTCGCGGTATCCCCACCCCATGTCATAGATCGTTTTCCCCGCGTGAGCGGGGATGAGCCCGGGTTTCGAGGGGCAGGGTCAGGGCGGCGGTTGTTTTCCCCGCGTGAGCGGGGATGAGCCCAGCTGATCAATGCGCTTAGCGGTGCGTCGCATGTTTTCCCCGCGTGAGCGGGGATGAGCCCATGCTCGATCTGACCGTGCGAGCCATGACCGCGTTTTCCCCGCGTGAGCGGGGATGAGCCCCGGGAGTACATGCCCGCCGCAGGAACCGGATGGTTTTCCCCGCGTGAGCGGGGATGAGCCCTCCGCCGATGCCTATTTCGACTGGGTCGCCACGTTTTCCCCGCGTGAGCGGGGATGAGCCCTCGCAGAAAGGAACCCTCCCATGAAAACGTTTGTTTTCCCCGCGTGAGCGGGGATGAGCCGTGCTCCCGGTCATCTCCGGCCTCCTTGGTCAGGTTTTCCCCGCGTGAGCGGGGATGAGCCCCACTGCCATACTCCTACACAGCAAGCTTGCTGGTTTTCCCCGCGTGAGCGGGGATGAGCCTCCGAGCTCTTGCATGGCACCGGCATTCTTCTGGTTTTCCCCGCGTGAGCGGGGATGAGCCGCGCCGTAGATGGTCGCGCCGGATCCGTCGCTCGTTTTCCCCGCGTGAGCGGGGATGAGCCCTCAAGATCGACACGTGGCGAGGCGACCACCCCGTTTTCCCCGCGTGAGCGGGGATGAGCCCGTCTGCGTGTGTCCGATCGCGGGGTGGAAAGCGTTTTCCCCGCGTGAGCGGGGATGAGCCCCGCGTCCGACGTGCTCATCTCTCGCCATTCTGGTTTTCCCCGCGTGAGCGGGGATGAGCCCGCCCTACGAAAAAGCGCTTATTACCCGCGTACGTTTTCCCCGCGTGAGCGGGGATGAGCCCTAATGACGCTTGAAGTTGCAACCAAGCTACCAGTTTTCCCCGCGTGAGCGGGGATGAGCCCCACTAGACTGAAACTACCAAGCGAAAGTGAAAGTTTTCCCCGCGTGAGCGGGGATGAGCCCCACAACCACCCGTTTACCGATTGCCGGTTTGAGTTTTCCCCGCGTGAGCGGGGATGAGCCCCAACAACAAACCGAGAGGTTAATCGACATGGCGTTTTCCCCGCGTGAGCGGGGATGAGCCCCCAAAATGCGAGACACAACCTACGCACACGTCGTTTTCCCCGCGTGAGCGGGGATGAGCCTCGGTGGTGTGGGAGGGAGGGTGAGAGTGGAGGGTTTTCCCCGCGTGAGCGGGGATGAGCCTTTTACGCGAAGCGTCTTACGCGCTGAGCGTGTGTTTTCCCCGCGTGAGCGGGGATGAGCCCCGCGCCGCGCACATGGAAGCTGCCAGCGTCATGTTTTCCCCGCGTGAGCGGGGATGAGCCCCCGCTCATGAGCGCACCTGCAAAGCAGACCGCGTTTTCCCCGCGTGAGCGGGGATGAGCCCACTCCTTCGAGTCGCTCGCCCGCGAGGTCAAGGTTTTCCCCGCGTGAGCGGGGATGAGCCCTCCGCCGATGCCTATTTCGACTGGGTTGCCACGTTTTCCCCGCGTGAGCGGGGATGAGCCCCGATGCTCATTGACTTGAGGACGCCGTCGCGGGTTTTCCCCGCGTGAGCGGGGATGAGCCCCCGCGCCCGTGCGACGTGATCAGTCTCCAGGCGTTTTCCCCGCGTGAGCGGGGATGAGCCCTCGCCAGGCCATCGAGCGGACCCGAATCAACCGTTTTCCCCGCGTGAGCGGGGATGAGCCTGAGTCGAATAGCCAGGGCGGCGGCGTCGCCGTGTTTTCCCCGCGTGAGCGGGGATGAGCCTCCTGCCAACACCATCGGCACCGTCAACGCGAAGTTTTCCCCGCGTGAGCGGGGATGAGCCTCCCGCGCGTTTGACGTGCTCTCCGTGGGACGCGTTTTCCCCGCGTGAGCGGGGATGAGCCCTTGGCCCCGAAACTATCGCAGCCCTGCAGGCCGTTTTCCCCGCGTGAGCGGGGATGAGCCCAACGGACATCCCATAGCGACGCTTGGAACCCGGTTTTCCCCGCGTGAGCGGGGATGAGCCGTTCCAATCGACAACCTTCGCTGTGCCCAACATGTTTTCCCCGCGTGAGCGGGGATGAGCCGCACGCCTCGCCGTGCCTGCCGACGGCTACGCCGTTTTCCCCGCGTGAGCGGGGATGAGCCCGGGTCGCGCCGCGAAGTCGCGCCGATACCTGGGTTTTCCCCGCGTGAGCGGGGATGAGCCCCAGATCGTCGCGCCGTCGTCGCCGACATCGCCGTTTTCCCCGCGTGAGCGGGGATGAGCCCCATGCGCCCCCGCACCTTCGCCGGAATCGGTGGTTTTCCCCGCGTGAGCGGGGATGAGCCCGGGGGAAATCGAAAACGCCGTCAAAGATGCCTGTTTTCCCCGCGTGAGCGGGGATGAGCCGTAGCCGGGTTTTTTCAGCTCCTAGCGCTTTGTTTTCCCCGCGTGAGCGGGGATGAGCCCGTGCCGATGACGGCGGCGGCGGCCCCGATGGCGTTTTCCCCGCGTGAGCGGGGATGAGCCCCATCGTGAGATTCAACCTCGACGCGCTCCTGCGTTTTCCCCGCGTGAGCGGGGATGAGCTCCACGCACCCGGCCAGGGCGGCGACGCACAGCAGTTTTCCCCGCGTGAGCGGGGATGAGCCCTGAATCCAGTCGATTCGGTACCTCATTGGCTTGTTTTCCCCGCGTGAGCGGGGATGAGCCCAGGAAGAGCAGACCTCTAGCACGCTGGCCCCGGTTTTCCCCGCGTGAGCGGGGATGAGCCTCGGGAGGCGGCGAGCCCAGTGGGGTTCTTTGCGTTTTCCCCGCGTGAGCGGGGATGAGCCCTGACCGAGGCCCTCGACGCGCTCCGTGGGTACGTTTTCCCCGCGTGAGCGGGGATGAGCCCACGCTCGCGGCGCTTAGTCGCCTCGGCGCGGTGTTTTCCCCGCGTGAGCGGGGATGAGCCTAGGTGGTTATGTGTCGTGTGCGACAGTTAGGTGTTTTCCCCGCGTGAGCGGGGATGAGCCTTCCTAACCGGCCTACCAATTCTGTGAACACAAGTTTTCCCCGCGTGAGCGGGGATGAGCCCTGAAAGGACCGATCACCATGGCACCCGAACCCGTTTTCCCCGCGTGAGCGGGGATGAGCCCGCGATCATGACCCGCGCCTACGAGGGCGGCGTGTTTTCCCCGCGTGAGCGGGGATGAGCCCATCACCAACTGAAAGGACCGATCACCATGGCAGTTTTCCCCGCGTGAGCGGGGATGAGCCTCACCACCCCCGGCGGCGGGGCCGCGAGCGCCAGTTTTCCCCGCGTGAGCGGGGATGAGCCCGAAACAGCCCGTGAGAGTGGTCAAAGTAGTTTGTTTTCCCCGCGTGAGCGGGGATGAGCCCGACGCCATAAGCGGCGCGCACCCCCAGGCGAGGTTTTCCCCGCGTGAGCGGGGATGAGCCCGGGTTCGTCATGACTCGCGCCGTCATCGAAACGTTTTCCCCGCGTGAGCGGGGATGAGCCCACCCCCTCAAGGCTACCCACCTACCAACCCACGTTTTCCCCGCGTGAGCGGGGATGAGCCCTGTTTGCACGTGGGATAGCGACGGTATTCTGTGTTTTCCCCGCGTGAGCGGGGATGAGCCCGCGACGCCACGGGTCCGCCCGCCCCGAGGTGTGTTTTCCCCGCGTGAGCGGGGATGAGCCGGCCTCGCTCCTGGAGTCCAAGCTGGAACTCCTGTTTTCCCCGCGTGAGCGGGGATGAGCCCGGGCCAGTGGTCTGGGTGACCTGGGAGGCATCGTTTTCCCCGCGTGAGCGGGGATGAGCCCCGTCCGGAGCCGTGGGAGTACGCCCGGGAGCAGTTTTCCCCGCGTGAGCGGGGATGAGCCCGGCGCGCATCCCTACAGCATGTCATCACCGCAGTTTTCCCCGCGTGAGCGGGGATGAGCCCAGTCCGTCCTCTCAAAGAAGCTCCTCGGCTCGGTTTTCCCCGCGTGAGCGGGGATGAGCCCGAGCTCCAGCGGGAGTCCGCCCGCACCGCCACGTTTTCCCCGCGTGAGCGGGGATGAGCCCGTGGGGCGCGCCGGGTTGCGCTGGGTCGCGTAGTTTTCCCCGCGTGAGCGGGGATGAGCCGACCCAGTATCCCGCTCTGGCCGCTGTGCTGGGGTTTTCCCCGCGTGAGCGGGGATGAGCCCCAATCGTGATCAGGGCACAGATGAACTGAATCGTTTTCCCCGCGTGAGCGGGGATGAGCCCATCAGGCGCTCGGGCTGCGTGCTGCCCGGGTCGTTTTCCCCGCGTGAGCGGGGATGAGCCTTTCAGGGACGCTATGGCCCAGGGCCAGATCAGGTTTTCCCCGCGTGAGCGGGGATGAGCCCCGAGGGAGCGGCGCACGGCCCCGTACCTGGATGTTTTCCCCGCGTGAGCGGGGATGAGCCCAGGAAATCGACGAGGCCGCTGTCCTCCTCGAGGTTTTCCCCGCGTGAGCGGGGATGAGCCACGACGTGGAGGTGACCCTATGAGCGTCCGGGTGTTTTCCCCGCGTGAGCGGGGATGAGCCGCAGGTCGCGCGAGACGTGAACAAGGCTTTCATGTTTTCCCCGCGTGAGCGGGGATGAGCCCCCGCTCATGAGCGCACCGGCAAAGCAGACCGCGTTTTCCCCGCGTGAGCGGGGATGAGCCGTCGAGCTCCATCCCATCGGCGGGGAGAGCGCCGTTTTCCCCGCGTGAGCGGGGATGAGCCCATGCCGCGCCCCGCCCAGGAGCAGCTCAACGGGTTTTCCCCGCGTGAGCGGGAATGAACCCATCACCAAACATCACATCGGATCATCCGCTACGTATTCCCTACGCGAGTGGGGATAAGTCAGTTTGGGACCGAGCATGCTCAAAGGGGTTGTGTATCCCTGTGTGAGCGGGGATGAGTCCTTCCCGAAATAGTGATAAGCTGCGTATGAGGGTGGTAGCCAGCCCACCTGGGAGTGATCCCCGGGCAGGCGGGCCACCCTCGTTGTTTTCTCCACGCGAGTGGGCTTGAGGCCATGCAGTACATCGCTGTAGTGCCACCGTTCGCATTTCCTGTTGGACTGATTGAAAATGCGTTATGATACCTGCAGGTAGGGGTCAAGAAGGCAGTCCACCCTATACGCTTCGCGTCGGACAGCAGGATCGCCCTACTCACGGCGGTATCGAATCCGCCCGAGGGTGATCGCCTCCCCGCACAAGCGGGGACGATCCTCCACAAGGTGCAGTCCGTTCCCACGGCTGCACCTTTTCTCGTATCAGTAGCGACAAACGCCATCAGCGACAATCAGAAACGTTCTGTCGCCTCCTCGAGTGCGTGGGCTCGGGATAAATCGAAGAAGAACGCCCGCAAAAAATGAGGAGCGAGGCCCATCGCCCGAACGTTCTGACGGTCTATTATTTCAAGACTAGTTCAGGGGGGGATTCCCGCTCCTTCCGGAAGGATACCTTGCCGACGCTTAGTTACAAGTGTCGATGGTCGACTGAGACGTAAACCCAACTTCTGTGGTGTGCATTCGTTGCGCCTGTATGGGGACATTGGTTGGCAGTTGGCACCCAGAGGGGCGAAGAAACGCGGTGGTTGTGTCGGCTACTGGCCGACCGCGGCGGACGGTGGAGGTGGTCGGCCAAAGGACCCGCGCTCGTCCTTGCGCTTCTTAGCACCCCTGCCGTATCCTGCTCGGCTACCCACAATCGGATGAAAGAGAAGGCAAGGACATGCGCGCGGCAAAGGTGACGCAGTCGGGCGCTGGTGAGGAGACAGAGACATAGAAGGAAGCAAGCGAGGCAATGGCGACGCGGCAGGGCGCGCGCGGAGCGGCAAAGGCGCAGATTCGCGCGCGCATCACGCATGTGGGCAACGCGTGCCGCAAGGACGTCACCTCGGGCACCTGCAAGCTCTGCATCACCGGCTGGGTCGCGCGCTCATCGCCCTCGGCATCCTCGAGGCCGTCGAAGCCTGCACCCGCGCCTCCGAAATGGTCGAGCGCCTCGACGGTTCCTACATTCACGACGACGACTGGGACGAGGAGAAGTTCGTCCTCCAGCCCTGGCAATCGCGGGTGACTCAGACGAAGGATGAAAACCCCTCGTTGGTGACCGGAACGCCCGAAAGGGCCGGTCGTTTCTGTCGAAAAAGGCGCGAAGAGCGAAGTGAAAATACGCCGAAAATCGATCACCCAAACGCGCACGCGACAACCCGACGCCTGTTACGCTAGTCACTGTTTCTTCTGAGTATTGCTCTCTGTTGAAACGTTCTGTGTAAACGGACGCGCCCACGCGACCGCTCGCCGCCGGTTTCTCTCACACTTTCCCGGCGATCACGAGCACGCGTGGGCGCGTTCGCGCAAGACTGGGCCCCGACCTCGTTCGATACGAGGCCGGGGCTCGGCGCGTCAGATGCCTCCCTCACGCGGGGGACGAGACGGTCAGGCTCCGCGTCGGCGAGGCACCACCGCCAGCGCGCCCAGCAGACCCAGCACGCCGGCGCCAGCGAGGACGCCAGCCATGTCGGCGCCCGTGCGAGCCAGCTGCTTCGGCGCGGGAGTCGACGGCGCGGGCGGCGTGGCCGGGGGAGTGGCCGGGCTCGGCGTCGACGGGGTCGGCGTGGTTGACGGCATCGGCGTGGGCGTCACCGACGGCGTAGGCGTCGGATTCGCGTCGCCGTTCGCATCGCCCGAGCCGTCCGAGTGGATGTCCACGCCGCCCGTGTACAGCTTCGCGTTGATGAGCGCGTCATTGTGGAAGGTGACGCCACCCCGCATGGTGCCCAAGATATTGATCGTGGCCTCGTACTGCAGGGCGTAGGTGCCGTTGTTCGTCAGGCGCGGGAACGTCGCGGTGAATCCGGTGCCGTCGGCGCTGGCCTCCATCGTGAAGGTGCCGTCGCCGATCGGCGCGCTGGCCTTGAGGGGCGGGCGCCTGCTCGGCCTGGTACGCGGCGTCGTTGTTGTAGTAGTAGAGCTTCTCCGACCCCGGCACCAGCGAGTAGCCGCCGGAGCTCATGTCGAAGGTGTCAACGATTTCGACCTCGGACGCGCCCTCGGGTAGCTGGGATCCCTTGATGTCGATCTCCCAGATAATCCGCGAGGAGTCGCCTTCCTTGGGCTGGCCCCACTTCTGGGTGTTGCGCAGGATGCGCTCGTACATGCCGGAGATCGAGCCGCCGGGCAGGTCCGCGATGATCGCGGTGCCGTTCACCGGGAAAGATACGGTCGACGAGGTCGTGGCGTGCACCGCCTTCGTGCGCACAGCGCCGTGGCCGATGATGCTGTGGTGGTCCTTTGCGTACTCGCCGAAGGTGCAGGTCATGGACACGCCCTCGCCCGCAGGGGCAGAGCAGTCGACGACGGGGACCTTGTCGTCGTTGAGCATGCTGAAGTTCAGCGTCGAGCTGCCCGAGTCCGATACAATCTCGAGCTCCGGCGGAATCTGAATGGTGAACGTGTCGCCGGGCGCGACGTCCTTGCCGGTCGTGTCGATGTCGAAAGACATGGTCATGACGTGGATGCCGACGGTGGGCTCGGTGGTTTCATTGTCCTCGCGAGCCAGCAAAATGTTGCTGACGACGCTGACGGAGGAGGCGTATGAGGGGGTGATCGCGATGAACGCGGCCAGCAGGGTGGCGACGATCAGCCCGACAACGAGCGGGAAAAGGCGCCCGATACTGCGTGGGTGCACGTGAGTCTCCATTCGTTATGGGTGGGGGACGAGGCCGTGGCATGCGTGTCGGGGTGTCCGCCTATCCGCTATGGTTAGCAAGTAATGATGCTAGTGAGAAGGGTGCGCCTGCCTGTAATAGTCTGCGTGTTTAATTTCGCCTATCTGCCCATGTTGTGGAGGGCGCGTTTTGGTCGCCCAGCGTTTCGTCGAGTATTTAGCTGGTTGAAATTTTGAGTAGGTATGCGGCGTTCTGGTTGTTCGGTAATTAATTAGTTGGAGTTGTCGTTTCTTGTGGCCCAGCTGTGTGAGTGGTGAAGCTCATATGATCTGCGTCCTTCTATGGAGGGGGGCGGAGTGTTGATGTATGGCTGGTGGGGGTTTGACAGCATTAGGAGCTGGCTGTCGGCGTGTCAGCGGCGTGTCGTGCCCCTAATGGTGCGATTCCCCCGGTTGGCGGCAGTGAGGCCGCAATGTGAGGTGGTCTGCTGCCCAAACTGCAGACCACCTCGGCGAAAAACGCTCAAAATGGGCCGTTCAGGGCGAGGTGGTCTGCGTTTTGGGCAAAGCGGCGTGTGGTGTGGAGTGCGTGCTCGCCGCGGTCCTGGCAGCTGGACCCTTCTGCTGGCAGTGCTAACCCTTCAATGCGCAGCTAAACCCTATGGGTGGCATGGTGGGCAGCCTGCCCAGGTTCCCACCTAAAGGGTTAACGTGCGCATGAGGGGAGCCGCGTGCGGATAGTCGGGCGCGTGCGGGGCATTGGGCCCGCGTGTGTGAAGCTGTCGAATGGGCATACCTGCAACTGGCCCCGCCCCAGGCGAAGCGCACGCGCAAAACAAAAGCCCCGAAGCAAATGCTTCGGGGACTTGCTGGTGGCTCCGACCGGCGTCGATCCGGTGACCTTTCGATTTTCAGTCGAA
>ERZ773180.1192-NODE-1192-length-13511-cov-10.959944_pt1 | contig 13511 bp, 8 predicted proteins | sample MGYA00511080_ERZ773180 | MGnify/ENA primary metagenome ERZ773180 (study PRJEB29015, sample SAMEA2738175) | human oral metagenome | biome: human oral; feature: human-associated habitat; material: saliva | place: China | collected 2178 ...
ACTCTAGCAAGAGATGTGTCTTGTGCTTAGCCTCATTTCCAAACACTTTCTCCATATTTTTGAGATTACGTGTGTCCATTGCAATTAGAAGGTCATACTTTGATGCATCTTCCTTTGTTATCTGGCGAGCCCTCTTACCATCGCATGAAATTCCATGTTCCTTGAGCTTTTCTCGTGCTGGCGGATACACAGGATTACCTATGCCATTCCAGATTTCCTCTGTGCTAGTTGCGGCAGAGTCGATTACGAACTCTTTATCTAGCCCCTTTTCCACAAGCATCTTCTTAAATATGAACTCTGCCATTGGCGAGCGACAAATATTACCGTGGCAGATGAATAGGATTTTTGTCATAATTTATCTCCTTATGCGTCATGCAAAGTATCTATGTCTTATTATATTATTTATAAGGTCCTTTATCCACATAAAAATCCCCTGCAACCAGCTTTAGCTAGCTGCAGAGGTCATAAATAGCTGTTCTATTTTATTTTTCTATCTAGCTTTCTTCCTCAGACCTGCCATTACTAGCAGTGCTCCTGAGATTCCTAGCATTGTTAGATACCAAGCTTGATTTGATCTGTCACCAGTATTTGGTGTCTTAGGTGGGACATTAGGTTTTCTAGTATTAGTGATTACATATCCATCATCTGCAGAACCTGTAATCTTAGTAGTGTAGCCGTTTCCTACTGCATCTTCCTTGATTGTGTAATTTATTTTCTGTCCATTCTTGTACTTATCTAGATTTGCAAAGCTTCCCATCCAGCTATTAGCCTGTGACAAGGTCAAGGTCTGTCCGCTTACCTCTACTCCATCAGCATAAAGCCTAACTGTGATGTTCGCAGGTCTCTTTCCATCCTTGTTATTGCTATCATCCCAGGTCTTTTTAACCTTTACTTCTGTCTTCTCTGGTGCTTTAGTATTTGTGATTGTGAAACCATCATCGGTATTTCCAGTCACAACAGCAGTGTAGCCATCTACTGCCTCTTCAGTTACTGAGTATTGGATTTTATCGTTTCCAATCTTTGTAGGGAGATTTTTGAAGCTTGTCATCCAACCATCAGCTGCAGTTATCTTCTTTGTTTCAATTACATATTCTGTGCCATCAACAGTTGCAATAAGATTCACTGTAATTTCTGCTGGATGAACTGCTCCAACTACTCCATTATCATCCCAAACCTTCTTTACTGCTATATCTATAGATTCATCTTCACCTACGATTACTGTTCCGTTACTTCCAATACCACCGCCACGAGTAGCTGATGTGTTGCCTTTGATAATTACCTTTGTTAGCTTTTCTGTTAATTCATTACCTACTGAGTCTGTATTTAGCTTTAGGAAGGAGTTATCTACAGTCAAAGTACCGATATGCTTGTCATCTGGAAGTGGTGCATTCGTCTCAGTCTTCCAATTATATGGAACTCCGCCTAGCATTCTCTTTGATATATTATATTTTGGATTTCCTGAATGAGGTCCAAGGTTATGGTTACAAAACAGATATATTTCGTTGACATTTGTATTTGAATGGTTACCATAGATGGCTGCACCATTTGTTACAAATATCTTGGTCTGTGAAATTGGGCATGACGCATATCCAGCGCCATCGTTATCAGCGCTATTATCTGTAATTACAACATTCTTTAGATAAAGTATACCATTTGCATCTCTGGAGTTTGCACCGTTTACATAGATACCGCCACCACCGAACATCTTTTCGGTAACTCCGCTTCCATCCATACGGTTATTTGTTATCTCTCCACTGTTTATATACGCCTTTGATATACCTCCTGAGAAAGCTTTTGCCTGTACAAAGATTCCACCACCTGCTGAGCCTGCAGTATTGCCATCGATAATACCGCCATCCATGTTCAGAATATTGGTTTCTCCCCACTGGTTGCTTCCTAGACTGATTCCTCCTCCAATTTCCTTAGCCGAGTTGTTTCTAACCTCTGCGTTTCCGGACATATTGATTGTTGCACCTTCATCAGCAAGAATTCCGCCACCGGCTGAATAGTACTGCGTTGGGCTTACAGATCTATCTGTAACAAGCTTTGATTCGTTACCCTTTACGATACCACCCGTAAAATTCATTGTTGCCTTGTACAGGTAAATTCCACCACCATAGGTTGCCTGATTTGCCTCTACACTTCCGCCATTCATATTTAGCGTTCCTTTTACAACATAGATTGCTCCACCTCTTGTTGCATCGTTAGGATAATCTTTGATTCTGTTTTTTTTTAAAACTGCTCCCTGTGAGACATTCAAAATAGCCCCATTATTTACATTTACAAGCGATTTTTCTATTATTGAATTATTGCTTGAGTTACCGTCGATTGTAATATCTGTGAATGTCGCTGTCTTATTTGCTGGAACTGAAAAAACAAAATCCTTAAAGTTATCTCCTCTTAAAATCTTTGCATTCGTTCCTGCTAGTGAAACATCACCTTCTATATCAGTTGTTCCAATTACAATTATCCTCTTAATGTTCTGGTTAGCTGTAGCCAGTTGCTTAGCCTTCTCAAAAGTCTTGACTGCATTAGCTTCACTCTTACCATCAAGTGCATCGTTTCCCGTGCGACCATTCAAATATATGTTTTTATCTGCTGCATTAATCTCTGTGACTCTTAGATTTTCTATTCCAAGAAGCTTTGCATCACCAGCTACACCTGTATATGCATCGCTTGGAGCTAGTCTTGGAAGGCTTAAAATCATCTTTCCATTTGATTTCTTTAGGTAAATATCATAGTGTAAAAGATGTGGTTCTACCAAAGCTCCTCCTGGTGAATTATAGTATTCAATCTCAACATCCTCATACGGAATTTTAATGTTATTAAATACCGCAGTTTCATCAAAACTATACGCTGCCGCTGTATATGACATCGTTTTCTTAACTGATTCTGTCTGTCCCTCTACATGAAGCTCATACTCTATCGAAAAATCCTTAAGCTCCCATGCAGCTGTATCAAAGACCGCATTAGCTGGCTGACCAGCCCAGTAGTTTGAATAAGTTGCACTCTCGTTCTCATAGCTTGACATTGATGGACGAGATAACGTGAACTCAAGATTGTAGTCATCTGCCTGACTTTCTACATTTACAGCAAAGCTAGAAAACATTTGACAAAAGACCATGAGAAATAATACCGAAAGCGATAATGCTTTAGTCTTGCGCTTCGATTTAAACATCCTAATCCTCCTTAACATCGCAAAATCTAATTTTACGCCTACATTATATCAAAGAGTCTTTTGCTTTCCAATACTATTTTTCTTATTTGTATGAAAAATCAAAGATTACAAAATTGAGGTCGACTTTTATGATTTTAATATATTTATTTTGTTATAAGTGCAATTTTATTATATTAAAACAGGAAGGTAAATTGCTTACCTTCCCATTCTTTTGACATGGCCAATTTTAAGCTTTCATGCAGATTCTCCTGCGATAAAATATTGCTAAGATTAGTCCTAATAAAGCCATAAACAAAGTTATAGCTTTATCAAGTTCAAAACCCACATCCCCCGTATTAGGAATATTTGTATTGCTTCTGATAGTGTTACTATTTGCAATACTAATCTTACGACCCGAATCTATATTTCCGCTTGTGGTTATGTTTGTATGCGTACTTGGCGTTGGAATTGTAATCATATCCTTGTCATACTTTGCTGTATAGCTTAGGTCCTTGTTTATTATTGTTTCATCATCTAAAGCAAGGTTTTCGTCATCAAGCCAGCTTGGATTTGCTATATGCCATCCCATATCTGCTGTTATTTCAGGCTTAGTTAGGTCAGCTATTTTATACTCACCTGTGTTGCGTACATAGTATTTTTGCGTACCCACAAGGTTTCCATTTTCACCTTTTTTGAAAAGTACTGATACGTAATCATCTGAAGGCTTATCATCATCTGTTTCTGGTGTATGGTCTGGTATTATAGGATCAAGATCTTTGATAGCTGTAATTCTTACAGTCTTGGTTGCTGTTTTTCCTGACTGAGGATGACTTACTGCTACTGTGATGTCTGCAAAATCCCCAGACTTACTAAGTTTATTCACTTCTTCCCAATTCTTAATATGGATATGGTCTGCTAGATCCGCTCCGATTTCATCAGTTGATTTTGCTTGCACCAATTTAATTATATCTTCATATTTATAATTAGGAGCCTTACTTACTTCTATTTCTGCATCTCTTGCTTCAATTACAGGAACTCCTATATCATCTATCTTAACATCATAATCCATTACTGATCCCGAGCTATGAGTTGCTTTAAATGTATAGTTACCATTTTTATTAACTTTGTATATATAATCACTCATGTCTGTAGGCCATTTTTTGTCTGCTAGATTGATTTCTGTTCCATCTGGAAGCACGATATTTTGAATAATCGCAGTGCTATTATTCGGTATAAACGCATTTATATTTATGTTTCTTTCGTATTTACCTGGCACCTTATCTACAGTATGTGAAAAATCAACAAACTCACCTTCATAATATACTTTTGTAGTAGGTGGTCCTCCCCAAGGCTGTGCAGATTTAAATGGAAATCTTTGTCTAGATGTATATACAAAGATTTTTTTTAAATTTGGACTATCTATTATATCAGCACTGTAATCATCTCCTAATTTAGTTATTGATTTAGGTATTTTCAGTGTTTCAATTTCCGTGAAATAGAAAGCTCCGTCACCTATTTTTTCTAATTTACTGTTTCTACCTATCTTCACTTCTTTTATATTAGTATTTATAAACGCAGCCTCACCAATCTCCTTAACTGAATCAGGTATTTCAATGCTTTTCATTTTTGAATTTTTAAATGCTTTTTTTTCGATGTTCTCTAATCTATCTGGAAGTTTAATTGAATTAATTTCTGTTTCTGCAAATGCTTCAGATTCAAAATTTTTCATCTGCGAATTTTGGGAAAAGTTTATGTTTAAAGGCTTTTTATTAAACCTAAAAGCATAATGTTCTATTTTCTCAATACCACTTGGTATGTTTACATATGAAGCGTTAGAATTTGCAAATGCATAACTTGATATTGTTTTTACAGGATATTTAATGCCATTAAATTCTAACTCACTAGGAATATTTGCAATCTCACTCATTCCAACATATCTAACAAGTTTTTGATTTACCGTATCATAAACATAATCTCCAATTTTTATTACACCCTTCCAGTATACTATTGCCTTTCCATTTTCCCATGGCTCATATGGAATTTGACCTTTTGTTTTCGATGGAATATATATTTCCTTTAGGTTTGGCGTATTATGAAATGCCCAGCTATCTATACTTACAACTGAATCTGGTATTGTAATATTTTCTATTTTAGTGCCCGATATAATCCCATATCCTAGAAACGTCACACCTTCTGGAATTATAAGACTGCTTAAGTTTGTTTTTGTAAAAGCAGATGCATCGATAGATTTCAACTCACTATTTTTTTTAAAGCTTATATTTTCTAGGCTAGAATTAGCAAAACTATTCGCACCTAACGATTCTACTGATTTTGGTATACTAATAGATTTTATTTTTGTATTCTGAAACGCACCATAACCTATAAATGATAGTTTAGAATTCTCACCAAAATTTATGCTCTTTAATTTTGACATTAAAAAAGCATTATCATTAATATGAGTTACTGAATCTGGTATAGTGATACTTTCTAAATTAGTATTTTTAAAAGCATTTTTATCAATCTTCTCTATACTATTAGGTAAAATAATTGACTTTATATTAGAATTTTCAAATGCGTTATTCGGAATTTCTTTAAGCTTACTATCTGATGAGAAAATGATATCGACAGGTTTATGTATTTCACTAAATGTATATGGGTCTATTTTTTTTATTGTACTTGGCACACTTATCGATGAAATATTTGCATCTATAAATGCAGATGCTGATATACATTCAACAGGATATTTCCTTCCATCCTTTACAAGTTCACTAGGTATATCTATTTTTGCATTTGGTGTCGTTCCGATATATCTAATAATCCTTTTGTTAGTTTGATCATAAATATAATTATCAATCATTAAAATATCTTTCCAAAAAACTACACCTACCAAATTATTCCATGGTTCTCCGGAAATTTCACCTCTTAACTTAGTCGGAATATGTATTTCACGTAATAAACTGGTTCTATCGAATGCATACTCTTCTATTTGCTTGACAGAGTCTGGTATTATTATTTTTTTTAATTTAGTTTCACAAAAGGCACCTCTTCCAATGCTATCAAGTTTGCTATTTTCTCCAAAGCTAATGTTCTCTAAGCTTGAACCTTCAAATGCGTTGAATTCAATTTTTTTAACAGAATCAGGGATAACTATAGATTTTAGTGTTGAATCAGAAAAACAATTACTACCAATAATAGTTAGTCCTTTTGGTAATGATATTGATTTTATTTTTGCATATTTAAACGTAGATTCACCTAATTCCGTGATTTTACTATTCGGAGAAAAGGTGATATCCACATCCTTTTTCATTCCTGCAAATGCATATCCATCTATACTTTTAATACTCTCAGGAATGTTTATTGATGATATATTTGAATCACTAAATGTATCCATTCCTATCCCTTCTACTGGGTACTTTTTGCCATCTATTTCAAATTCATTAGGAATGTTAACATTTGCATTTGCTTCAGTGCCTAGATATTTTATTATTTTTCTATCTGGAATATCAAAAACGAATTGCCCTATTTTTACAACATCCTTCCAATATACTATTGTATTGTTATCACCCCATGGCTCACCATCTATTTGCCCTTTTAATTTATAAGGTATGTGTATTTCTTTGAGTAACTCAATCGCTGAAAAAGCAGAGGTGTCTATATTATTTACTGAATCTGGGATTGTAATCGTTCTCAGTTTTGTAGAAGAAAAAGCAGAGTTACCTATACTCTCTACTGAGTTAGGTATATCTATAAATTCTAAAGATGTATTATCAAAACAATTCTCAGGAATTGATTTCAAATTGCTATTATTTGCAAATGTAACAGTTTTTAATTTTTCCGAGTTAAAAAAAATTTCCTTTCCCATTTCTTTGACCGTAGAAGGTATATATATATAATTGATACCGGTATTACTAAATCCTTGTTCACCGATGATTTCTAAACCTTCATTAAGTTTTACACTCGAAAGCAAAGGATTGTTACGAAATCCCTCTTTACCAATTTCTTTAACACTAGGTGGGATAACTACACTTGTGAGTTGATATCCCGCAAATGCTCTGTCACCTATTTTCTCTACAGGAACGCCATTAAATTCGCTTGGTATTACTACATCTTTTGGAGCATCTGATCTCTGTGAATATCCAACTATCGTCCTTGACTCTGCATTGAAGTCAAAGAATTCCTCTGGAGTATTTGCAGGAGTCTCATTCATTGCAATTGGTGGTTCGCTTTGATTGGACTCAGTTTCACTTTTAGATTCTGTTCCTTTGTTTTCCTCATTGACCGAGTTTGGAAGTGTAAGATTTTCAACTTTTGTTCCACTGAATGCATCAGTAGCAGCACTTTCCAGCTGGCTACCATCACCGAAGCTAACAGTTTCTAGATTGCTTGATCCAGAAAATGCTGAACTTCCAATTGTTCTGACTGATGAAGGAATTACTACACTAGTTATCTGGCAACCTGCAAACGCTCGACTGCCTATTTTTTCTACTGATACACCATTAATTTCGCTAGGAATTACAACATTCTTAGGTGCATCTGGACTTTGAGAATAGCCAGTAATAGTCTTTGTGTTTGGATCAAAGTCAAAAAACTCTTCTGGAATACCTGTTGAATCGGCATAAGATGTGATTGACGGCATACAGTAACCCGCTACTATCACAAACGTCAGTAACAAAACGAAAAGTTTTTTGACAGTGTTTTTGAGTACTTTCATACTTTTAACTACCTTTCTTTAATAAACAAGTAATATTATTCTAGTCTAAAGATAAGCTGATTCTCCCTAACACTCTTTGCCTTTTAATTTGGCGTCTTAAATCCTAATACTCTTCCTACTATATTTCTTTTTCTAAAAAACCTTTCAAGCGATACAAAAATATATAACAACAAAATGAGCAAATTTAGAAACAGCAATACTAGTTTAGACACACCAAGAGTTATCATCTATGCCCATATTCTCATCATGTATATAGAGAACTTTCTACAAAAAAAATAGAGAACCCACAGAAAACAAAACATATAGCTTTGATTTCTACCGCAACCGCTTCACGTGTAGTTAACGAAGCAATTGCTTTCAAGTCCCCGTCAATTCCATTCAAGTTTATAGCAAGTCAAAATTAAAGTTAAATTATAGTTATTAAAGTCCTCCTTATTACATCAAAATACGCCCCAATAATAAAATTCGATTTTCACCTCCTATACTAATATACAAATGCAAATATATTGGTCTCATCCATCGCATTAAGGTTTAAATATAGTCTTTATAAGTGGTTTAATCTCTTTATATATCAAAACGCAATACACCCTGTACGCTATAAAATTATAGCGGTACTATATTAGAATATTACAATATTCAAAATAATGTCAACCTCTTTTTTTCGAAATTTAATAAATTTTTCTTTCTAGTCCATTTATTCCATTTAATTATATTTTAAATACTTCATCGCTTCCCATACTGATATTGTTTACATGCATATTTTGTTTCAACAGACTGAAAAATTCCATATAAATACCCTCTTTACTAATTCTTAAGTAAAGAGGGTTAATATCCATAATGGTTTAATACACTCAATATGACTCTAAGCTTCATCCGTATAGTTTTTATCATAATAAATTTTGCAGGTTAAAAATATCAAAGATAAAAGGATAACCATAATTACCGAGCCCAAAAACATATATACGTTAATATAGCTGAGCATAACCGAAACTGCTACCATAGGTATGATTGATATTGTTAATGTTTTTTTGGCTACTATTCCTCCTATCTTGGCTGTTCTCTCATCATGCATCTCATTATAAATACGAAGTAGAGCCTTTTCATCTTTCGCATATATTAGATTTCTCCCTAGGTAAAATGCAATTACCATATTAATTATCATTACAAGTCCAAGGTAAAAAAACGTCATAAAGCTATGGAGATAATCGTTTTCATATCCCCTTGTCAGTCTATCCAAATTTATAAGACTTAGTAACGAAGCTATACTAATAGGTGACGTCATTAAATTTTGTCTTTGTATTTCTTTCTTTGCTTTTTCAAGTCTTTTATCCATGATTTAGACCTCCTCGTCTATATCTGTAAAATCAAATACATCTTCTATCTTTAGTCCAAAATGCCTAGCTATCTTATATGCTAGCGGTAGTGATGCAGTGTACTTTCCCACCTCTATTGATGTTATAGTTTGTCTTGTTGTTCCAACGATATCAGCAAGGTCCATCTGGGAGAGTCTATGCTCCTTACGCAGTTCCTTAATTCTATTTCTCATTAGTATCCTCTATTATCCATTGATTTATGATAAGAATAGCAAAGTTTACTTTGCATTTTTAGTATAGTTCGCTTTGCATTTATTGTCAAGTATACTTTGCAAAAATATTAACATATGTATCAAAGTTTGTTATAAAACAAAACATTGATATCTAACATAGTCTCATTGTTTCATGCCAATAAAAAAGACCAGCTAAGCTTGTCATATATATGTAGGCGCTCTAAAATATTGGGTTGAGGTTGGTAGACTCTAAAATATCGGGTTGGTAAAAAAAATAGTCCTTCGCATATAATGTATTTAAGCACAATACTCTAATTACGAAAGGAGGAACTCTATGATTCCTAATACTGATTTTATCACAACTTTTCTCAATATCAGAGATTCTGATCTGGAATATTTCTTTGTTTCTACAGAAAATGGTAAAACTTACTACAATGCTCAGCTTAAAAGTAAGCTTTTTTCCTGTCCATATTGCCGTTGTAAAACTATCGGCTATGGACATAGAATGAAAACAATCTATCACCCTGTTTTGAGAGATACTAACGGATATATCAGATATAATGCCAATCGATATCTCTGTAAAGGCTGCGGCAACCTTAAAACAAACAAGAGGATTGGACGAAATAGAGGTCCTACAATAAAGAGTAGCAATATAAAAGGACATTCTCCACATGAATTTCATGCGAAAAAGGTCCTTTTTGTTCATAGTCACCAACCCGATAGTTTAGAGATGGATTTTACTAACCAACCCGATAATTTATACTATCTATATGTAAAATTATTCGATTGTATTTCTACAATTATTCTCTTCAAATAGCATTTCATCTTCTGCTATATCAATGACAGTATCTTCGATAGAGTCAACTGTACCGATTAAAGAATTAATTCTAACCTCTTTTTCAACTAAAAATCTTTTGCAATAAAATACGTCTGCATATTCTAGTACCTTGTTCATTTGTGCAGTATCAAATAATCCACTTATTGCGGCCCCTACTATTGGCAACGAAGATTTCAAACTATCTTTCGTTATTTTTCTACCTAATTGCGTCAATATGCCTGTAAATATATTTTTCTCTAATCCCTTTTTACCTGCTTTATCAAGAGCTTTTTTTGCAGCATTGTTTGCTAATGCCCTTATTTGACAAATCAGCAATGGAATTCCGCCGTGCTTAGCCATTTCTGTCCAAGTTTTACTGCTTACTTGCTTTATAGTAGTTATCTCTGTCATAGCCATAATTTTGCTAACAATTCCAACTAATTCATTTTGCCTGTTACTTTTTGGGCTTATTGCACTCATAAATACATTTCCTGCAATAATTAGTTCCGCTGTGTCATTCTTAACATCATAGCCATAATACATTGCTACTGATTGAACTGCTCTATAGAATAAAAAAGTACTTAAAACTATATTAAATGGTAGTCCTGGAAAACCAAAAAATCCTGTAACCCCTCCTTCTAGCAATGCTAAAGTCAGATTTTGTGTTCTATATTTATTAACTATTTTTGAAATATCATATGATCTTGCTAAGCAAATTTCATCAAGTGAAGTAATTTCTACTTCATTTGACAATTTATTTATAGATTTTACTATATTTTTTTCACTAACTGTTAATTTAGCAGCCTCTTTTTCCATAATGCTAAATCCTTCTATGGCCACTTTAATACATTGCTCATATAACTCTTTTTCTTTTATTTTATCAGTAGCTTTTTCCCCTATTTCTTTAACTGATTTTGGTACAATCTTTTTGACTTTATCGCCTGTTTTAGATAAGGCTCCAGGTTTAGCAATTTTTTCATATCTTTCATTAAGGTTCTTAAACGACTCATCTTCCTTCTTATCTATTATAGGTTTAGGTAAAACATATATTTTCTCACCATTCATATCAGGCTCTCATCTTTCTTTAGATATTATCTAACATATTAACTTTAATTTTTTACTATATATCACAAGCTTTATATCGTGATCCAACATAGCTTGAGATTCCGATTAATGGAATATTCCACTCCCCTTGTGTTTGAATTACGCACAACACTTCATCGCGTAGTTCATTCTTTGCAGAAAATGCATATCTACCCATTTCCTCATTTCCGGTGATTCGTTCTACATTAGGCAAATAGCTATCTTTAAAATGATTTTCAAACAAATTCCAGATATCCACTGCAATATTATCTGTTAGCACTACTTTTGAGTTATAACATATTCCTACCTTACAGCGTTTCTTCTTTCCGTTTTCATCAGCCTTACAAACTTTTGTTGAGCCTTTATCAAATATCCATTCGGCATTCTGAAGCTCTGTGTATTTTGATACTATTAAATCTCTAAAATCAGACATTAGCTCTGTTATACATTTGCATGCTGGTTCAAAAATAAGTAGTTCTTGCATAAAATCTCCCTTAACTCTTTATTCTTCACTAGGAATAGGTATATAAACCATTTTAAGTGGTATTATTTTCTTATATTTAGGACTTAAATCAGCATAATATTTTAGTATTAGATCTACTAATTCTATGCCATTTATTCCCCTAATAATCGGTGTGTTATCTAAATATTTCTGTGCATTCTTAGTGTAGTTTGAGAGTGTTACAAATACACCATAGTCACCCTCTCTCATTGCGCCTTTTAAAGATTGTATTGTTGCTTCCTTTATGTCACTATCTTGGCTTTTAACCTGAACTAGTATACGTGGTGGTAGCTCATCCTTATATGCTGTTATATCAATTCCACTATCGCCTCCTTGCGGTGATACAATAGTTCTATATCCCATAACTCTAAAAAGATCAGCGACAAAATTCTCTAAATCATATCCTTTTAGCTGTCTGCTTAGCTCCTTCAATATAAAGTCCTTTGTGTTTTCAAGTATTTCTTCTGCTGTCACTTTTATTGTAGGATCTATCAAGACTGGTGGTAGATTTGGTTTATCAGATAAAGCGTTTAAGAATTCATCTTTATAATTTTTAACAGAAAAAAATGTTAGTGCTGAGCCGACCTCATAAAGTGCCCCCTGAGAAAATCTAGTTCGTGGGAAATTTTTTACCCATTTTACCTTTCTTATTTGCTGATATTCAACTTGTGATGGATCATATTCATAATCACCTTCAATAATTCCAATGTTAATCTCACGATTAATTTTTGATGGGAAAACTATATAATCACCAATTTGCACCTCATGACAAAATCTATATAGCATGCCCGCACCTGTAGCAATACTACCTTTCTTTGCATCACTATACACTTTTGCATAGCTATCTTTAAAAGCCTCTCTATTAGCTGGAATTTTACTAAGATCCCCCATGTCTTGCCATCCTATGGCAATAATGTTCTTTTTTAGAAATAAGCTATCATCTAAAGTGTGTATTCCCCAAACTCTTCTGTTCTCTATTGTTTCAATTGACATTTCTTATGCCTTTCTTTGTTTATTTTGATATTATATAAAAACTTGTGCAACAATTATTATATCATTCAGAAACATTTATCACTAGAACTTTTTCGAAAAGACAAACTTTTTAATTTAAAGATTTTATATCTGTGACATGGCTTTAAAATATTAAACAAAAAAAAAGGTTATCATAACCATTATATGATTATAACAACCTCATAAAAACTACTAAGTTATACGAGTGGAAAGCTCACGGTAAAATCACTGCCATTGCCTTCCTCGGATATTATTTCTAGCCCCACTCTGTGCAGATCAGTTATATCCTTTACAAAATCAAAGGGTTTAACTATGTAGTCATCTGCTCCCGCATCAAGGCTGAGTCTACGCTATACTGCTGAGCCTTTAAAAGCTTGATAATACATCTATTTAGATCCTTTTCATCTTCAATAATTAAGACTTTCTTTTTCTTCTCCCAATGTGATTTTTTATATTATACCATCTTTATAGCAAAATCTCGGCTAGAAATTCTAACCGAGATTTATTTTATATTTAGTCATTTACTGAATCTGTTTCCTGCTCGACTATTGCACCTGTCTGTGTATCAATCTTGTATTCCTTCTTTGTCTGTCCATCTAAGATTTTCTTTTTCATGGTTTTACCTCTTTCTCTTAATTTAATAATGTGTGCCTCTTTATGCTTACACTTTAATTGAGAAAGATG
>ERZ773180.1194-NODE-1194-length-13507-cov-18.056051_pt1 | contig 13507 bp, 9 predicted proteins | sample MGYA00511080_ERZ773180 | MGnify/ENA primary metagenome ERZ773180 (study PRJEB29015, sample SAMEA2738175) | human oral metagenome | biome: human oral; feature: human-associated habitat; material: saliva | place: China | collected 2178 ...
TTTTTGATTGTTTTGAGAAGAGAGAAAGAGCCACAATTTTGTGGCTCTTTGTTTTGAAGATAACGTCTATTTATTAATCTGTTTACATCGTAGATTTGCCACATATAATCTTGAAAAATAAAAAGGCCCTTCAATTTACAAGAAGGTTTCAAGAACGATAAAAAATCCTGTATAATCTCAGAAATTTTTTGTTCAATTTTAAGCTTTTGTAACCGAATGATCGAAACCTCACAAACTATTCCTGAACTCGTCTCATGGGCGAAAGAGCGGGAATTTTCGTTAAATCTGCCGACAGAGCGTTTGGTGTTTTTACTGGCTATTGCCATCTATAACAACGAACGTTTAGACGGTGAGATGTTAGAAGCTGATTTAGTGGATATTTTCCGCCACACAGCCAATGCCTTTGACCAATCAACGGATGCGATTGCCACTCGTGCCAATAATGCTATCAATGAGCTGGTGAAACAGCGTTTTCTTAACCGTTTCAGCAGTGAATTTACTGAAGGCCTTTCCATTTATCGTCTCACCCCATTAGGTGTTGGCGTATCAGATTACTATATTCGTCAGCGTGAGTTTTCTGCGTTGCGTCTTTCTGTACAGCTTTCTATTGTGGCTGATGAAATTCAGCGTGCATCTGATGCAGCAGAAGAAGCTACAGCAAAAGGGGAGAATGAGCACTTTTGGCGCCGGAATGTTTTCGCTCCGTTAAAATATTCAGTCGCAGAGATTTTCGATAGTATCGATTTATCACAACGCGTGATGGATGAAAATCAGCAAAGCATTAAAGAAGAAATTGCCAATTTGCTTACCAAAGATTGGCAGGCGGCAATTTCTAGCTGTGAACGTTTATTAGATGAAACCTCAGGCAATTTACGTGAGTTACAAGATACCTTAAATGCCGCAGGTGATAAGTTACAGGCACAATTATTACGTATTCAAGATTGTGTAATTGGTCACGATGAGCTTTACTTCATTGAACAATTAATCACCGATTTACAATCTAAGCTCGACCGTATTATTAGCTGGGGACAACAAGCCATCGATTTATGGATTGGTTATGACCGTCACGTGCATAAATTTATCCGTACCGCCATTGATATGGATAAAAACCGTGTATTCTCACAACGCTTGCGTAATTCTATCCACAGCTATTTCGATCATCCTTGGTTCTTGTGGACAGCTCAAGCGGAACGTTTGGTCGATCTGCGTGATGAAGAAATGGTATTACGTGAAGATGATGCATTGGGTGAATTACCTGAAGAGTTGCAATATGAATCTTTAGCTGATTTACATGATCAAATCGTCGAACATATGCAAGGCTTACTCATTCAATACCGTGAAAATAACCGTCCAATCGATTTAAGTTTAGTCTTAAAAGAACAATTAGAAGCTTATCCACTTTCTCGTCATTTTGATGTGGCACGTATTATTGTGGATCAAGCAGTGCGTTTAGGTATGGCAAATGATGATTTAGCCGGTCTTTATCCGCAATGGCAGGAAATTAACGATTACGGCGCAGAAGTGCAAGCGCATGTGATTGATAAATATTAATTCCGTGGCTTACCCAAAAACGAATTCATAAAATGAGAAATTAACCATGACAGATATTCAAGATGTAATTTCCCCGAAATTGGCAAATGCCATTGCGAATCCTATTTTCCCGACAGTGGACAGCTTATTGCGTTCAGGTCGCCATATCAGCACAGATCAATTAGATAATCATGCTTTTTTAATGGATTTCCAAAATGAGTTGGATGGCTTTTATCGCCGTTACAACGTGGAATTAATTCGTGCTCCAGAAGGATTTTTCTATTTACGTCCGAAAGCGACGACGTTAATTGCCCGTTCAGTGCTTTCTGAATTAGAAATGTTGGTTGGGAAAGTGCTTTGCTATTTATATTTAAGCCCAGAACGTTTGGCACAGCAAGGTATCTTCAGTACGCAAGAAGTCTATGACGAATTACTCAACTTAGCAGACGAAGGCAAATTATTAAAAGTTGTCAATCAACGTTCCAGCGGTTCAGATTTAGATAAGCAAAAATTATCTGAAAAAGTACGCGCGGCGATCGGCCGTTTACGCCGTTTGGGCATGATTCATGCCGTGGGCGAACAGCATAGTAGTAAATTTACTATTTCAGAATCAGTTTTTCGTTTTGGTGCGGAGGTTCGTTCTGGCGATGATCCGTTAGAAGCGCAAGCACGCTTAATTCGTGATGGGGAAGCGGCAACACCGCAATCTCTCGAATTGGAAAAACAAGCAAAAGCGGCAAGTCATGCTGATGACCTTGATGATGAAGAAAGTGCGATCGAAATTGATGAAGAATTTGATGATGCAGGAGAACAAGAATAATGTCTGATGTATTAGAACTTGAAAACGAAATCTATCAAGACGAACCTGAGCAATCAAGCGAACAGGTTGAAGAAGAATTTATTGCTCCTGTATTAAACCAACATAATGGGGTAGAACGTGGTAAATTCCGTTCACTGACCTTAATTAACTGGAACGGTTTCTTTGCCCGTACCTTTGACTTGGATGAATTAGTGACCACACTTTCGGGTGGTAATGGTGCCGGTAAATCTACAACCATGGCGGGTTTTGTCACAGCGCTAATTCCAGACTTAACCTTATTGCATTTCCGTAATACCACAGAAGCAGGCTCGACAGGCGGCTCTCGTGATAAAGGCTTACACGGTAAATTACGTCCAGGTGTGTGTTATGCGGTATTGGATACCATCAACTCACGTCATCAACGAATTCTCGTGGGTGTGCGTCTGCAACAAATTGCTGGCCGTGATAAGAAAGTGGATTTAAAAACATTCTCGATTCAAGGTGTAGAATTATCCTTAAATCCGACCGCACTTTTCACCGAGACAGTCGGTGAGCGTCAAGCGCGTGTACTCAATTTAAATGAATTAAAAGATAAAATTGAAAATCTTGGTGCGCAATTTAAACAATATCATTCCATCACCGATTATCACGGCATGATGTTTGATTTAGGTATTATTCCAAAACGCTTACGTAGTGCCTCAGACCGTAGCAAATTCTATAAATTAATCGAAGCTTCTTTATACGGTGGTATTTCCAGCGCCATTACCCGTTCTTTACGTGATTACTTATTGCCAGAAAACCTAGGTGTACGTAAAGCCTTCCAAGATATGGAAAGTGCGTTACGTGAAAACCGTATGACCCTTGAAGCAATTAAAGTCACCCAATCTGACCGTGATTTATTCAAACATTTAATCACCGAAACCACTAATTATGTGGCATCAGATTATATGCGTAATGCCAATGAACGTCGTGGCAATATCGAAGCGGCTTTAGGTTTCCGTCGTGATTGGTATAAAGCAAAAGCTGAGCAAGAGTTATCACAACATCGCTTAATTGACTTAAGCCGTGAAGCTGCAGAATTGGCAGAAAATGAACGTACTTTAGAAGTAGATCACCAAAGTGCGGCAGACCACTTAAACTTGGTATTGAATGCGTTACGTCATCAAGAAAAAGTATCTCGTTATCAAGAAGATGTGGCTGAGCTTACAGAAAAATTAGAAGAACAAAAAATGGTTGTGGAAACCGCAACCGAACAGCTTGAAGAAAGCCAAGCACAATTTGAGCAAACAGAACTTGAAATTGACCAAGTGCGTGCGCAACTTGCGGACTATCAACAAGCATTAGATGCACAACAAACCCGAGCATTACAATATCAACAAGCAATTGCCGCGCTTGAAAAAGCGAAAACCTTATGTGGTTTAGCAGATTTAAGCGTAAAAAATGCGGAAGATTACCAAGCAGAATTTGCTGCCCACGCAGAAAGTCTTACCGAGCAAGTGCTTGAGTTAGAACATAAAATGTCTATTTCTGAAGCAGCCAAATCGCAATTCGATAAAGCCTATCAGTTGGTATGTAAAATTGCTGGTGATATGCCACGTTCAAGTGCTTGGGAAAGCGCTAAAGAATTATTGCGTGAATATCCAACACAAAAAATTCAGGCGCAACAAACACCTCAATTACGTGCGAAATTACATGAGTTAGAGCAGCGCTATGCTCAACAACAAAGTGCGGTTAAATTATTGGCTGATTTTAATCAACGTGCTGATTTATCTTTAGAAACTGCTGATGAACTTGAAGCATACCACGCTGAACAAGAAGAACTCATTGAAAGTTTGAATGAAGAACTTGCTGAGCAAGTAGAAAACCGTTCAACCTTGCGTCAAAAACGTGAAAGTTTGACCGCACTTTACGAAGAAAATGCTCGTAAAGCACCGGCTTGGTTAACTGCTCAAGCCGCTTTAGAACGCTTACAAGAGCAAAGTGGTGAAACCTTTGAACATAGCCAAGATGTGATGCATTTTATGCAATCACAATTGGTGAAAGAACGTGAGCTGACTATTCAACGTGACAATTTAGAGAAGCAACGTCAACAATTAGATGAGCAAATTTCTCGTTTAAGCCAACCAGATGGTTCTGAAGATGCTCGCTTAAATGTGCTTGCAGAACGCTTTGGCGGTGTATTGCTTTCTGAATTATATGATGATGTACCAATTGAAGATGCACCTTATTTCTCTGCACTTTATGGTCCTGCACGTCATGCTATTGTTGTACGTGATCTCAACACGGTACGCGAACAATTAGCTAATTTAGAAGATTGTCCAGACGATTTATATTTAATCGAAGGTGACCCAAATGCCTTTGATGACAGCGTACTTTCAGCCCAAGAGCTTGAAATGGGCGTTGTGGTGCAAGTGTCTGATCGTGAATTGCGTTATTCAAAATTCCCGCAAATTCCATTATTCGGCCGTGCTGCACGTGAAAAACATTTAGAAGAATTACAAGCTAAACGTGATGAAATTGCGGAAGAATACGCACAAATCGCCTTTGATGTACAAAAATGTCAACGTTTACACGAACACTTTAGTCAATTTGTTGGCTTGCATTTAGCCCTTGCGTTCCAACCAAACCCAGAAGAGGTGATGGCGGAAATCAATCAAGAACGCAATGAAATTGATCGCGAGCTCAATCAATTCTCAAGCACCGAACAACAAATTCGCATTAAATTGGATAATGCCAAAGAAAAAATGCAATTGTTGAATAAGTTAATGCCACAGCTTAACTTGCTTGCTGATGAAGAATTACTTGATCGCATTGAAGAGTGCCGTGAACAATTAGATATCGCAGAACAAGATGAAAGCTTTATTCGTCAACATGGCGTTGCGTTGTCACAATTAGAGCCAATTGCCAATACCTTACAAAGTGATCCTGAAAACTATGAGCGCTTAAAAGCTGATTTAACCCAAGCGGTTGAACGTCAAAAACAAGTACAGCAACGTGTATTTGCTTTAGCGGATGTAGTACAACGTAAAAATCACTTCAGCTATGAAGATGCTGGTCAAGCAGAAACATCAGAGCTTAATGAGCAACTTCGTCAACGTTTGGAACAATTGCAGGCACAACGTGATGCTCAACGTGAACAATTACGTCAAAAACAAAGCCAATTTGCACAATACAACCAAGTATTTATCCAATTGCAAAGTTCTTATGACAGTAAAAATCAATTGTTAAAAGAATTAATTGCTGAGATTGGTGAATTGGGCGTGCGTGCTGATGAAGGGGCAGAGGAACGTGCAAGAAATCGCCGTGATGAGTTATATCAACAACTTTCAACCAGTCGTCAACGTCGTTCTTATGTAGAAAAACAATTAACACTCATTGAAAGCGAAGCGGAGAACTTAAATAAACGCATTCGCAAAGCGGAACGTGATTACAAAACTCAACGTGAGTTAGTTGTGGCAGCGAAAGTTAGCTGGTGCGTGGTTCTGCGTTTATCTCGCAATTCTGATGTGGAAAAACGACTCAATCGTCGTGAGTTAGCTTATTTATCTGCTGATGAATTACGTTCAATGTCGGATAAAGCATTAGGTGCACTACGTACTGCAGTGGCTGATAATGAATATCTACGCGATGCATTGCGTATTTCTGAAGATAGCCGTAAACCAGAAAATAAAGTCCGCTTCTTCATCGCTGTCTATCAACATCTTCGTGAACGTATTCGCCAGGATATTATTAAAACAGATGATCCGATTGATGCAATTGAGCAAATGGAAATTGAGCTTAATCGCTTAACAGAAGAATTGACTGGCCGTGAGAAAAAATTGGCGATCAGTTCTGAAAGTGTGGCGAATATTATGCGTAAAACCATTCAACGTGAACAAAACCGTATTCGCATGTTGAACCAAGGCTTACAAAATATTGCCTTCGGTCAGGTGAAATCGGTACGTTTAGTGGTCAATATTCGTGATACACATGCGATGTTACTTGATGCGCTGTCAGGTAAACAGGAAGAATATCAAGATTTATTCAATGATAATCGCATTACCTTCTCTGAAGCTATTGCGAAACTTTATCAACGCATTAACCCACATATTGATATGGGCCAACGCACAGCACAAACTATCGGTGAGGAATTATTAGATTACCGTAATTACCTCGAGTTAGAAGTTGAAGTCTTCCGTGGTGCAGATGGCTGGTTACGTGCTGAAAGTGGCGCATTATCGACAGGTGAGGCGATCGGTACGGGTATGTCAATCCTATTAATGGTTGTACAAAGCTGGGAAGAGGAAAGCCGCCGTATTCGCGGTAAAGACATCGTACCATGTCGTTTACTATTCTTAGATGAAGCGGCGCGTTTGGATGGTAAGTCCATTTCCACCTTGTTCGAACTTTGCGAACGTTTGGATATGCAATTACTTATCGCTGCACCGGAAAACATTAGCCCTGAAAAAGGCACAACCTATAAACTGGTGCGTAAAATCGCCGGCAACCAAGAACAAGTTCATGTGGTTGGTTTGCGTGGCTTTGGCGCAACAGAGTAGTTTTTTAAAGCGGTCAAAGCAATTGGCCGCTTTTTTCATTGTTATTTTTATGAGAATTTAGGACAAATTATGCACAACCTTATTTTTGCCATTCTATGTAGTGTTGCCGTATCGGTGTTACTCAAAGTTGCTCGCAAGAAAAACATCATTATTGAACAAGCAATTGCGTTTAACTATATTGTCGCCATTTCATTAAGCTATTTCTTACTCAAACCTGATTTCAAAGGATTGGAATTTACCGAATATCTAGCACAAAGTGATAGCACACCTATTTTCCTGGCGTTAGGTATTTTATTACCAACTGTATTTATCATTATGTCTAAAGCTGTTGAATTTGCAGGCATCGTGCGTTCTGATGCTGCACAACGCTTATCGTTATTTCTACCGATTGTTGCCTCTTTTATTATCTTTCATGAAACATTAAGTCAGCCCAAAATTGTTGGCATTATTTTGGCATTCATCGGTTTATTCTGTATTTTGAACAAATCGAATGAACAAAGTGCGGTCACTTTTAAAGGTATTTTAGGCTTAATCGGTGTTTGGTTTGGCTATGGCATCATTGATATCTTATTCAAACAAGTAGCCAAAAGCGGGGGAGCATTCCCAACCACATTATTCATTGCTTTCTCATTAGCCGCTTGTGTCATGTTCCTGTATTTATTCCTAAAACGCACTCAATGGACTGTGCCAAGCTTTATTGGTGGAATCATTTTAGGTGTATTGAATTTCTTCAACATCCTGTTTTACATTAAGGCTCACCAAAGTTTTGGACAAAACCCAACCTTAGTTTTTGCGGGAATGAATATTGGTGTTATTTGTTTAGGGACCATCACCGGCGCATTTTTCTTCAAAGAAAAAATCAGCAAAATCAACTGGTTTGGTGTGCTTATCAGCCTTTCAGCAATTTTCTGTTTATATTATTTAGATAAAATTTTGGCTTAATTATGGCAAAAAATTTCAGTTTTTTTATCTACGATTACGAAAGTTTTGGTATCAATCCGGCAAGTGACCGTCCAGCTCAATTTGCCGGTATTCGTACCGATGCCGATTTCAACATCATTGGCGAGCCGATTATCTTGTATTGCAAGCAAACCAATGATTATTTGCCTGCACCGGAAGCCGTAATGGTCACAGGAATCACGCCACAAGAATGTAATGAAAAGGGGATTCCTGAACCTGAATTTGCCGCAAAAATTCTAGCTGAGTTTTCAAAACCTAATACTTGTGTGATGGGTTACAACAACATTCGTTATGACGATGAAATGACTCGTTATACTTTTTACCGTAACTTCATTGATCCCTATGAATATAGCTGGAAAAATGGCAATTCTCGTTGGGATTTACTGGATTTGGTCCGGGCTTGCTATGCGCTGCGTCCAGAAGGGATAAATTGGGCTTATGACGATGATGGTATGCCAAGCTTTCGCTTAGAAAAACTAACCAAAGCAAATGGTATTGAGCATGAAAATGCCCATGATGCGATGTCGGATGTGTATGCAACCATCGCCATGGCTAAATTAATCAAAGAAAAGCAGCCTAAATTATTTCAATTCTTCTTTGAGCATAGAGGTAAAAAGGAAATTGAGAAATTGATCGATACAGCTGAAATGACACCATTAGTGCACGTTTCGGGTATGTTAGGAAATTATCGCGGCAATTGCGCTTGGGTAGCACCATTAGCATGGCATCCAACTAATCAAAATGCCGTAATCGTCTGTGATTTATCAGGTGATATTGATAATTTACTCATTAAAAGTGCGGTTGATTTGCGACAAGATTTATATACCAAGAAAAGCGAGCTAGAAGAAAGGGGAGTTTCATCAGTTCCATTGAAATTGGTTCATATTAATAAATGCCCAATTTTGGCTCCTGCAAAAACGTTACTGCCAGAAAATGCAGCTCGTTTAGGGATAGACAGACAACAATGCTTAGATAATTTAGCAAAATTGCGCCAATCCTTAGATATTCGCGAGAAAGTTATTGAAATCTTCTCAGAAGAACGCGAATTTGAGCCGAGCGATAATGTAGAAACGGAGCTTTATAACGGTTTCTTTAGCAATGCCGATAAAAACAATATGGCTATTTTACGTGATTTACCACCTGAAAAATTAGCTGATCATGGTTTAGCATTTGAAGATAAACGAATTCCTGAATTGTTATTCCATTATCGTGCAAGACATTTCTACAAAACCCTAAATCGTGCTGAGCAAATCAAATGGCAAAAATATCGCCAACGTAAATTAGAACAAAGTGCGGTTAAATTTGAAGAAAGTTTACAGCAGTTAGCAGAGGAATATTCAGATAATCCAACCAAACTGAATTTACTGCAACAGGTTTATGAATACGGAGCAAAACTGTTATCTTAATCTTATACATATCGTGACATAGTCACACAAATGCCATTCATCAAAAACGTAAATCTTAACCCCTGAGATTTACGTTTTTCTTTTTTAAATCTGATGATATTCACCTCATAAAATAACGCAGAATTCATGTAGCGTTGTCATTATTTGATACATATAAACTTCTTTATTTTTTCCTTACATAACAACTTTAGAGTGTATAAATCATTATTTCATCTTATTGCAAAGTGTTGTGAAACCAAATTTTACATCGCTTGAGTGGTATTCGTGACCTGTGTATAACTCTGTGATCTTATTAATACGTAGCTTTCACTAACCTTGTAATTGATTTCGCATAATGTATATTATGTTAAATTAAATATATGAACATGTCACAAATCAATATAAGTGACTATCCTATTTCATGTATTACTCAAAATAAGATGAGTTTCGGCTTATGGATATAGAAGAAATAAATGGATGTCTTTGAGATGGAATAATTAAATTAGAATGAAATTTTGAGATAGCGATAGCGCTACGTAAATTCTAAATACAATTGCGTACATCAATTCACCAGATTTCATCATTCTTGATCTGATAATGAGAATTTATTTTACATATATTGCATAAATGAGAATAATTAACATTGATTTTTTCTTTATTATTAGTAGGTTATGAAAAAAAATTAAAAAAAATGCTTGACTATTCTCATTTGTGAGATTAGAATGCACACCGATGACAAGTTAAGCAGTCTTGTTTTTATTTTTAATCTCTACTTAATAAGGAAAGGAGTTGTTTATGCTTAATAAAGCAATCGCAGATAAGTTAAATGAACAAATCAATTTAGAGTTCTACTCTTCTAATGTTTATTTACAAATGAGTTCTTGGTGTAGCAAACACGGTTACGAAGGTGCTGCAGCATTTTTACTTCGTCATGCTGATGAAGAATTAGAACACATGCAAAAATTATTCAAATATGTGAGTGAAACAAGTGGTATGCCACTTTTAGGTAAAATTGATGCACCTAAGAATGACTACAAATCACTTAGAGAAGTATTTGAAACCACACTTGAACATGAAAAACTCGTTACTTCTAAAATTAATGAATTAGTTGAAGTGACTTTTGCAAACAAAGACTATTCTACTTTTAACTTCTTACAATGGTACGTTGCAGAACAACACGAAGAAGAAAAATTATTCAATAGCATTATTGATAAATTTAACTTGCTGGGTGAAGATGGTCGTTCGCTTTACTTTATCGATCGTGATTTAGCAACATTATAATTTTAGAAGGAGAATACAAAATGTTATCAGCAAACGTAATCAAATTATTAAATGATCAAATGAACCTTGAGTTCTACTCTTCAAACCTTTACTTACAAATGAGTGCATGGTGCGAACAAAACGGTTTTGAAGGTGCAGCTAAATTCTTATCAGCTCACGCTGCAGAAGAAATGCAACACATGCGTAAATTATTCACGTATTTAAATGAAACTGGCGCATTAGCGGTAATCACTGCAATTGAAGCGCCTTCGCATGAGTACAAATCATTAAAAGAAATCATTGAATTAACTTACGAACACGAAAAATTGATCACAAGTAAAATCAATGAATTAGTGGGTAAAACTTTTGAAGAAAAAGACTACTCTGCATTCAATTTCTTACAATGGTATGTTGCAGAACAACACGAAGAAGAGAAATTATTCAGCAGTATTTTAGACAAGTTAAATCTTCTTGGCGAAGATGGCAAAGGCTTATTCTTAATCGATAAAGATTTAGGTAACCTTGCTGGTCAAACCGCTTAATCAGATAATCATAAAGCTTAGTAGAAATACTAAGCTTTTATTTTACTCATAAATTGTGACAACGTATCAAATTATTTTAAACTTCCCTTTAATCTTTGAATACAAGTTGATGAAATTTAAAACAACCACACGTTTTTAATGAAATTTTACTTGCAACGAAGTAAGATAAACGTATAATTCAGAACAACCCAAATGCCTGGGTGGCGAAATTGGTAGACGCAGCGGATTCAAAATCCGCCGGTGAATAACCGTGTCGGTTCGAGTCCGACCCTAGGCACCACAGAATTTATAAGCTCTGAAGTTATTCAGGGCTTTTTTATTAGCTAAAGTAAATCAATATGACAGAACAAAATCAAGATAAAAAACAAACTTATAATTTCAATAAACTGCAAAAACGTCTTCGCCGTAATGTTGGCAACGCAATTGCTGATTTTGGCATGATTGAAGATGGTGATAAAGTAATGGTTTGTCTTTCTGGTGGTAAAGACAGCTATACACTTCTTGATATTTTGTTGAATTTACAACAAAGCGCACCGATTAAATTTGATATTGTTGCAGTCAATTTAGACCAAAAACAGCCGGGATTTCCTGAGCATGTTTTACCTGAATACCTGCAAACTATTGGTGTGGATTATAAAATCGTTGAAGAAAATACTTATGGCATCGTAAAAGAGAAAATCCCAGAAGGCAAAACAACGTGCTCTCTCTGCTCTCGCCTACGCCGTGGTATTTTATACCGTACGGCAACTGAAGTTGGCGCAACAAAAATTGCACTTGGACACCACCGTGATGATATGCTGGCTACCCTGTTTCTGAATATGTTCTACGGTGGGAAACTAAAATCGATGCCACCGAAATTAATTTCTGATGATGGCAAACAAATTGTGATTCGTCCATTAGCTTATTGTAAAGAAAAAGATATTGAAAAATATGCCGTAGCCAAAGAATTCCCAATTATCCCTTGTAATTTATGTGGTTCTCAACCTAATTTACAACGTCAAGTAGTGAAAGAAATGCTGAATACTTGGGACCGTCAATATCCTGGACGTTTGGAAACCATGTTTAGTGCGATGCAAAATATTACGTTGTCACACTTATGTGACCCGAAACTCTTCGATTTCAAAGGCATTAAACATGGTCAATCACTTGATGGCATTGAAGGGGATACAGCATTTGATGAAGAACGCATCGAACCAATGAAATTTGATGATGAAGATACGTCTGACTACGCCGATAACGAAATGATCAGTTTTAAAGAAGTGAATTAATATGATTACCGTACAAGGAAAACAAATCGAAACCGACGCCTTTGGCTATTTACTTAATATTGCTGATTGGAATGAGAATGTAGCAAAACACATTGCTCAGCTAGAAGATGTAGAACTGACCGAAGCTCACTGGGAAGTAATTTATTTTGTGCGTGATTTTTACCAAGAATATAGCACCTCCCCTGCAATTCGGATGCTAGTAAAAGCAATGTCAGAAAAATTAGGTGTCGACAAAGGTAATAGCCGCTATTTACAACGACTCTTTCCTGACGGACCAGCTAAACAAGCAACTAAATTGGCGGGTCTGCCAAAACCAGCTAAATGCTTATAAAATAACGTAACCGCACGATAAAGTGCGGTTATTTTTTTAGAAAAAATTTAAAAGAATTCTTATATTGAAAAAAGGGCGCTAAACGCCCTTTCCATTATTCATCACAGATTTCTTGCTGTACTGGTTCCATTGATTTCTTAATGGCTTCAGTTAATTTAACTTGATTCGTCATATCACCGTTTAGAATTTCACCACCGGTTGTCTTAGCTAGGCAATCCGTATTATTCCAAGGCGAATTTATATTGACGATATTAATTTTTAATTTGGGTCTTTCTTTCGCTTCTTTTTTAATGAGCTCACAGGCGCTGCGATTCGTACAATCGCCATTACCTTCGGTGATTAACACAATTAATGCTTCACGTTCTTTTCCATCGACCATGGTTAAAGCTTTTTGTAATCCTTCATAGATCGGTGTGCCCGGAACCCGATGATCGCGAACCTGCATTTTGTTTAGTTTAGCTTTTAATGTACCGCGTTGTGCCGCAGTAAATATGCCATGATTGGTAGCATAAGATGCTTTTTTCGAAGTAGATAAACAACTTTTTAGTTCGACTAAACCAATATCCACTGCCGTTGGAATATTGTTAATTAATTCAGCTACCGATTTTTTGGATGCTACGGATCGATTTGGTTTGCGCTCCATGTAATAGATATCTTGTTGCGTGATTCCATATTTTGCTGGATTTCTTAATTTTTCGTCAAAAATCGCTACTTTTTTGGCGCTTTCTAATAAGGTATAGCGCATTCCTGAAGCATTATTAAAAATGATTGCCATCTGTGGTGCATCAGTTGGCTTTTCTACTACTCGACAGTTTTTTTTCGGTTCTGGCTTGGGCTCTTCTACTTTCGGTTCTTCTTTTGGTGGTTCTTGAACTGGCTCCGGTTTTGGTTCTT
>ERZ773180.1198-NODE-1198-length-13455-cov-2.600299_pt1 | contig 13455 bp, 16 predicted proteins | sample MGYA00511080_ERZ773180 | MGnify/ENA primary metagenome ERZ773180 (study PRJEB29015, sample SAMEA2738175) | human oral metagenome | biome: human oral; feature: human-associated habitat; material: saliva | place: China | collected 2178 ...
TTATTATAAATTATATGCTAAATACCAAGATACGGAATATATTTGATGAGATATATTACGGTGAAGAAAGTATCTTTCATATTCCTTATGGCAGTTCTTCATTTGAAAATATTCCGGGTATTAAAAAACAATCCCGAAAAGATTATAAGTTCGATGATTCGGTTTATGAAAATTACACTGATAATACGACTATAGACAAACGCTCATGGTCTATATGGTTTTCTTTCGATTTTCCTGAAAAGATGTTTTCAATATCTTTTGCAAGTAAATTACAAGAGGATATAAGTTTTTATGTTGTTTATGAATATTTCAAAAGTAAACATCTCTTAGTTGAAAGAGTCTATGTAAATCATATTATTACTGAATATGAAGAAAATACCGTTAGAGATATCAATACAGTCAAACAGTATTTGGATAAAGTCGGTATTCCTTTGGAATCAATCAAAAAGGCTTCAGATCATCTACTTTATGACAAGGTTATTACTGATTGGACAAGGTATAACACTTCTAATTTCAGCAAAGAAAACATAGGTAAAGTTACTATAGAAAGAAGTCCGCTTTTTGAGGAGTAAGTTTTTTACCAAATGAGGAGATACTGTGAGAAAAGGTATATTTTTTTAATTATAGTAATATTATTTATAAGTGTTCCTACATTAGAATTTCTAATTAAACAGTATATGGTAAAACAGCAAATAATAAACTTTTTAAAAACTACTAGAGCACAGGCATTAATTGAGGAATCTATAAAAGAGAAGGATCCTAATGCTTTTACAGATTCAGGTATTATAAAAAGCTACAAAATCGACTACAAATCTGCAAAGCCTAAATCTGAAGAATTTACTGTAAAAATGTATATTAATAATGATAAGGAGCAATTTTTGATATTTTCAGGTCATACTTATCGTAAGCCACCAGATATATCTTTGATAAGAATATCTCATAAGTTAAGTGATATGTTACTTTTTGAAGACTAGAAAACTTCGATATGCTCTAAATAACTGTTGTAATGTATCGTTGATAACTAGCTTTATTACCACTTTGTCAATAGATTGTAACATATATAGTCAAAGAGAATTAAGCTCTGCTCTCCTATTGCTGATATTAATTAAATGTTGATGATACTATACAAATCTTCCTTATCCGCTTTTTTGAACTTGTGGACATAATAGGGGTATTTGGGATTGAATAAATTGAAGTAAATAAAGTATATTATGGATATAAGGTTGAAGTAGAATAAGGCTCATTTAATCTGAAGTGTATGAAATAGGTAATAACATTACTCTACCGGAAGGTGATGATAATGAGCTAAGAGGAAAAAAGTATAGAATAAGGAGAGAGAATAATGTCAAGCTGGAGCGGTATAAGAAAAAAACTGGAAACAGATTATTTGGCGGAAAGCCTCAGGGGGCATATTCAGTATTTTGCGACATCCTACAGCAGGAGTCCAGACCATGATGGGAGGGCTGCTATAAGGTACGACGGTAAAGAGATCATCAAAGGTTGCTTTTAAAGAAGGATACGATAGCAAAAGAACCGGATACATTTCGTGAATTTTATGCAATTCGCATGAAAGCGGAAGGATTGAAAATATGTAGTGCCATATAGACGGGAGGTAGCTTAGTGAAAGAGGAATGTTTGATCTGCAAGGCAGAACCGGAATATCTTGAATCGGATATTTTAATGGAGTGTGAGCTTTGCTATAAAAAGGGAAACAGCAAAAAAATCAATGCATCAAGAACAAATGTCCGTTCTTCAAGGTAAAAAAAGCCGGGGTAGAAACACCGTTGACTTAGATCTGTGTACAGTCAAGTGTTTAAGGAAAGCTTTGACCGCAGGCACTCGCTTTATCAAGCACTAAGCTTAAGATAAAGCAAGTACCTATGAAATTTATCGGTAAAGCGATCGTATCTGAGCAAGATATGTTTAAGTTTTTTCGGGCTTATTCCCTATGCCATCTCCATGAAAGGTCTGTAATATTATCCCCTCTGAGCCACAGTCTGAATCTGCTGAAAAAGTGAGTATATATGGTGAATAAAACCGCAGTTACCAGCCATGAAAGCGGATATGCGATTATTATATAAAAAAGCTCATGATGTTTACTGAATACAAATAGTATCCACAATATTCTTAAAAGACAGATACCGCACAGGGATAAAAGCGTAGTTAAAAAAGTATCTCCGACACCTCTTAAAGAGCTTGAATATACTTCAATTATGCCGTAGAAAATATATGCGGGAACTATGACATTTAATATATACATTCCCTTAGTAACAACATCCTTGTCGTTGGTAAAAAGCGACATAAGAAAATCACCGTAAAAAATAAATAAGAGGGCTGACATGATGCACAGGCTAAAGCTCAATATACCGCTGATTATCATTGTCTTCTTGACTCTTGACCTGTTGCCGGCACCGAAGTTTTGTCCTATGAAGGTCGTGACGCTGACTCCGAGAGCCTGTGAGGTCATCCAGAAGATGGTGTCCGTCTTAACATATACTGTATATCCGGATATAACATCTATACCCAATGTGTTGACATTGGACTGAACATAAATATTGGCGGCTGTATATGCAACCGACTGGACGGCGGCTGCAGTTCCTATACTCAGCATTTTTTTAAGTTCTTTGTTATTGATATGGATCTTATCAAATCTGAGTTTATATTCGGCTTTTACCTTGGTCAAGTTAATTATCATGAGCAAAGCACTTAATACCTGGGATATAACGGTAGCGATCGCAACTCCGGTAACGCCCATTTTGAAGTAGATTACGAATAATGCATCCAAAACTATATTGGTCAGGCAGGCAATTATCAAAAAGTATAAGGGTCTTTTGGAATCGCCTATACCTCTAAGTATGGCGGCACACATGTTGTAGATCATATTGGCTATCATACCTATAAAGTAAATTCTAAGATATATTATAGCTTCATCGAGCATTTCAGGCGGAACATGCATGAAAGACAAAAAGTAAGGCGTGAATACGGCTCCCAGTATTCCTATGGCGGTACCGCTTATAATTGCAAAACCCACTGCCGTATGTATACATTCATATACATTTTTATAAGACTTTGAGCCCATATATTGGGAAATAACCACTGAAAATCCGGTTGAAAGTCCTATAAAAACTCCTATAAAAAGATTTATAATGGTTCCGGTGGTTCCTCCTACAGCCGCAAGTGCTTCTTTTCCCACGTATTGACCTACGACTATGGCATCGACCGTATTGTAGAGTTGTTGAAAAAAACTTCCTACCATTATAGGTAGGAAAAAAAGTAACATTGAAGTGAATATAGGACCTTCAGTAATTCTGTTTATTTTGGCTTTTTCACTCATAGTATTCTCCGGATATTATATAATATAGTCATTGCCTGTTTCTTCGGCTATCAAGCTGTTTATGGTAATGTTTTTAAAATAATCGGCTATAAGAATATTTAAGTCGTCCCACATAGCAAGTATCTTTTTATCGGAATCATTTAGCATGGATTTGTTGTGCATAAGTGCATCATCTGAGATCAAAAGATTGTCTTCGGAAACATTAAGTATATCCCATACGGTATATTCTTCCGCAGGTTTTGTAAGTTTATATCCGCCGCCTTTTCCTCTAAGTCCCACCAAAAGTTGATTTTTAACCAAAACTTTTATGATGCTTTCCAGATATTTTTCAGACATTTCCTGACGATTTGCTATATCTTTTAATGTTATAAAATCATCACTTTGATGTTTTGCCAGATCTATCATTATTCTGAGAGCATAACGCCCCTTGGTAGATATCTTCATAAATCCTCCGTGTTACTTCTGTAATTATTATTATTCGATATTTTGACCATTATATAATACTATAAATGTATAAGCAAGTATTACTGTAGGTTTATAGGCAAATAGCTTGAATTCGAAGAATATTTTTTAAGTCTTTTTTTGCGAAAATATCAAAATATCGAAAATAACGAAGTCGCTCATTAAGTATGTAGGAATAGCAGGGATATAAAAAATATTAAAAAAAGTATGTATCCGGAAATCATAATATTAATATATATTTATTTGATAAATCAAACTGTAATGATATCTTAATCTTGGAATTCATAAATAATCAAAACTATTAATATCTGTTAAAGAAACAGATTGTTTTACCGAATAATAATTCAAAGAAAATACCCATGAAAAAAATATGCCGATTTTATATACCTGAATAGTCGGCAAATAAAAATATTATTGTAAATAGACATATAATTAGATTTATTATATTATATAGCTCGATAAAACAATAATTAAAAAATTCATCTAAATATAAAGATTATTGTTTCAGTAATAAATTGAAGAATAATATACATGATAATAAGGATTACCATATAATTTAAGAAAAATTTTTAAAATATTATAATAATTATTGGCATTCCATTGATGGGGAGTGTTAAAATCTTACTAATACTTGTATATTCATACAGATACATTTATTATAAAATTCAATTCGAATAGTGTGGAGTTTTCAAAATAATTATGAAAAATGTAGTATTTTTGTGTGACGGTTCAAGTAAGTGATTGTTGCAAAAATGGATTGTATGTATGTAAGTATTGTTGAATATCAATAAATATAGGATCAGTATTTTGGCAACCGGTTATTTAAGATATAGGGATAATAAGTCATATATTATTAAGTTGAGGTAGTTAAGCGGATACGTCCGTTATATTATATAAAATAAAGGAGGTTATTTTATGGGTGCTACAAATCAACAAAATGCTTTGGCACTGGAAGCAAAAAAGAAACTTACTGCTGATTTTTTTAAGAAAGGTATAACTGTTGCGATACTCTCGGGTATGAGCTACGGTATGTATTCCGCATTTGTCAATGCAGCTATGGGAAAAGGTGTATGGGCGGACTGGCTTGGAGAGAATACTGTCCTTTCGGCTTTTTTTACAATATATGTACTCGGTGCTTTGGGCAGTGCGCTTAATGATACAATGAGTGCTGTATGGGCATGGATATTTGCGGCTAAGAGCGGTAAGATACCTGATTTCTTCAGATGTATCAACAGTAAGCCGGGGCGTATCATGATGTTGGCAGCCGTTATAGGCGGACCTATAGCCGGAACAGCCTATATAGTAGCCCTACAGACAGCAGGCTCTATAATTATACCTATTACTGCACTTTGTCCGGCAATAGGAGCTATACTCGGAAGAATCATTTTCAAGCAGGAGCTTAATGCCCGTATGTGTCTTGGAGTTGCAACCTGTGTTTTGGCAAGTGTTCTGATAGGAAGCACCGGTATGACAGGCGGAGCTATCAACTCAACCATGCTCTTTGGTATGCTTGTAGCACTTGTAGCAGCTTTCGGATGGGGACTTGAGGGAGTTGTCGGAGGTTTCGGAACTTCACTTATAGATGTTGAGATAGGTATCATGATAAGACAGACTGTTTCGGGTCTTGTTAACCTCATTATTCTTGTTCCTTTGCTCAGCTCACTTTCAGGTAATTCATTTGACGGAGTAATTCTTACATTTAAGGCACTTGCGGATATGCCGTCTATGTTATTCTTCTTAATAAGCGGTTTCTTTTCACTTTTTGCCTTCTCGCTATGGTATAAGGGTAATTCGATGTGCGGAGCGGCTCTTGGTATGGCATGTAACGGTGCTTATTCTTTCTGGGGACCTCTTTTTTGCTACCTTGTACTTGGTATAATGCTTAAGCAGCCGGGTTGGGATGTTCACCCTATAGTGTGGGTAGGTGCGATAGTTATGAGCTTCGGTATTTTACTTATAGCGGTAAACCCGTTGGATCTTTTCAAAAAGAAGGAGGCTTAAGAGTATGAAACCTTTAAATTATGCAATATTAAAATATTTTACAAAAGTGGAAGAAGCCTCAGCGGATGATGTGATAAGAGCCCTAAAACCCGAATACGGTGAGTTTAAAGCACTTAATAAAAAAGCTGTAATAGAAGCACTTATGACAGCGGAAGCTAACGGTCTTTTGGCTGAGACAAGATTTGAACTGGATGAGAATAATGAACTCAGAGTATTTTATCATGCACCCCAAGACGGTGCCGATACTATAAATAAATATATACCCGATTAGGATAATGCGGTGCTCGGACCTGTTATGATGTATTTTCCTTCTTATATTGACAAGATAAAGGGAGAGTTTAGGGGAGGGAAGGTATTTCAACGAACGGTGGAAAGTCAGGGAGCGGATAATACATTGGCACTTGGCGGCAATACCGTCATATCCTGTTACCATGTGGGTCCTCATGAAAATATCAACGATACTTATAAAAAAATGCTTGAATGGGTCGAGGAAAAAGGTTACAGTTGTTACGAACATTCTATTGAAAGATATGTGACGGATTATTGGACAACCAAAAATAAAGATAAATTCGTGACCGAGATCATATTGGAGCTTAAAAACGAGATATAGACAGAGTCATAACTCTATATGATGGACAGTATCGTTCATAGACATATTGAAAAATGAAATGCAGACCTAATCGGATCCGTGGGCTTTTACATCTTTGTAACAGCCCTTTTTTTATGAAGTAAGAGTGTTTTATAAGAATAGTCTTATATTTGTGTAAAATATTGATTTTCAAGAATAAAATATAGTAAAAATTATTATTCGAATGTATAATAACAGCTTGTACATATATTTGCAGATCGTGTATAAAAAAGAACGGGGGTAGGTCGATTGGTTGAGAAAATATTTACGGATAATATAAAAGAGATCTTATATGATTCAAGTGATGACTTTAATGAGAAAGTAAGACCGAGTTATGCTGACGGGACCAAAGCTCACAGTAAATACATCACGCAGGTTCTTGAAAAATACAATATAGAAAATAACGAGTTTCCTATAACAAGTCTAAGACCCATAGCCTGGAGATCGGGTATAAGAGAAATATTGTGGATATACAAGGATGCATCCAATGACCTGGAACTTTTAAAAGATAAATACAATGTCACATGGTGGGATGACTGGGATATGGGAGACAGGAGCATAGGGCAGGCATACGGGGCGGTAGTCAAAGAATATAAACTTATGGAAAACCTGTTAAAGGGCTTGAAAGAAAATCCTTTCGGTAGAAGGCACATTATGAATCTGTGGCAATACAGCGATCTTAATCAACCGCACGGACTAGATCCCTGTGCGTATGAGACTATATGGTCTGTAAGAAAAAAGAATTCTAAATTATATCTTGATATGACACTTATTCAAAGAAGCAGTGACTATCTGGTGGCAGGTCATATCAATAAGATGCAATACACAGCACTTATGCTTATGGTCGCAAGGCACTGCGGATATGAAGCCGGGAATTTCTCGCATTTGGTACAAAACCTGCATATATATGACAGGCATTTTGATAATGCGAAGATCTTACTGGAAAGATATGAGAATTCATCCGAAACAAAGAGTAAACCGATACTTTTATTAAACAGTTCTAAAGATAATTTTTTTGATTTTGAGGCGGATGATTTTGAACTGGTAAATTATGCTCCGATGGGAAAATTGGAGTTTGAGCTTGCAATATAGGGAGGAAAATATGATATCGATAATTGCGGTAATAGATAATAATAACGCACTCGGTAAGGACAATAAGCTTTTGTGCCATTTGCCGGGGGATCTTAAAAGATTCAAGGAGACTACACTCGATCAAGTGGTGATCATGGGAAGAAAGACCTTTGAAAGTCTTCCGGTAAGACCTCTGCCGAAAAGAAAAAACATAGTGATCACAAGGGATAATAACTTCGAATGTGAGGGTGTTTATGTGGTAAATGATACTGAAAGTGCCGTACAGCTTGCAAATGATCTGATCGATAAAAGTGAAGAAGCCAATGAAATATTTATCATTGGAGGAGGTCAGATCTACAAACAATTTATGGAAAACGGTCTTACCGACAGACTTCTTATCACAAAGGTCAACGAAAGTTTTGAGGCGGATACGTATTTTCCGCAAATAGATGACAGTTGGAAAATAAAAGAAAGAGTTATAGAATTTGATAACGATTTTGAAACTGAATTTATTGTTTATGAGAGAGGATAATTATATCCCCTCGCTGATCTGAAGGAAAATACCGGAGATCTTACGCTCTATGGATATCCATAGAATTATGCACCTTGGTAAAAATACAATAGTATCATATTTTGTAATTATATATTTTACCGGTATAAAGCGGACGGGTATAAGAGATTTGTTATACATTTGCATATTATTATCTTTGATAGAGGGATCTCATCCTAAAGAATATACATATAAGATAGGGTGCTTTATTTTTATTAAAGTATCCGGTAAATATTTAACTTGACATTTTCCCTCAAAGCATTTAACATACTAACATACCATTAAGATATGTTAATAAAGATCGGGAGGATTTAATATATGGCAAAAAAGACAAGAGAAGAAAGACAATTAAAGTTTGAAAGCTTACAGCTTCATGTAGGACAGGAAAGTCCGGATCCGGTTTCGGATGCAAGGGCGGTCCCTATATACCAGACCACATCTTATGTATTCAAAGACTGTGAGCATGCTAAGGCAAGATTTAACCTGAGCGATCCGGGGAATATATATGGAAGACTTAACAACAGTACACAGGATGTTTTTGAAAAAAGAATAGCGGCTTTGGAGGGCGGAGTTGCTGCACTTGCACTTGCTTCCGGAGCGGCGGCGATAACCTATGCCATACAAAATCTGGCTAAGGCAAACGACCATATAGTAACAGCCAAGAATATCTACGGAGGAACTTCTAATTTATTCGCCAATACTTTTCCGGATTTCGGGATAGAGTCAACATTTGTAGATATTTTTAATTATGAAGAGGTAGAAGCGGCTATTAAAGATAATACCAAGGCTATATTTATTGAAAGCCTCGGAAATCCCAGATCTGAAGTAACGGATATAGAAAAAATAGCTAAGATAGCTCATAAGCACAATATACCTTTGGTGGTGGATAATACATTTGCTACTCCTTATCTTATAAGACCCATAGAGTACGGAGCGGATATAGTGGTACACTCCGCAACCAAATTCATAGGTGGACACGGTACATCACTCGGAGGAGTTATAATAGACTCCGGTAATTTCGACTGGGAAAGATCGGGGAAATTCCCTGCCATCACCGAACCCAATCCAAGCTATCACGGTATAAGCTTCAGTAAGGCTGTAGGAAGAGCCGCTTATGTGGTTAAGATCAGGGCTACACTTTTAAGGGATACCGGAGCTTGTATAACACCTATCAATTCATTTCTTTTCCTGCAAGGACTGGAGACCTTATCTTTAAGGGTTGAAAGACATGTGTCCAATGCACTTAAGGTAGTTGAATATTTAAGTAAGCATCCACAGGTTGAAAAGGTACATCATCCTGCGGTAGCGGATACAAAGGAACAACAAGAGCTTTACAAGAAATATCTTCCTAACGGAGGCGGATCTATCTTTACATTTGAGATAAAGGGAGATGAGAAAAAGGCAATGGATTTTATAGATAATCTTGAGCTTTTCTCACTTTTAGCCAATGTAGCCGATGTTAAATCTCTGGTAGTACATCCGGCAACGACTACTCACAGCCAATCAAGTAAGGAAGAACTTGAGTATCAGGGAATAAAGCCCAATACCATAAGACTTTCGGTAGGTACGGAACATATAGATGACATAATTGAAGATCTCGATGAGGCTTTTAAGGCAGTAAGATAGTTTCTAAAGATCAATATCATATAAAATAATATTAGGATCAACTTCCGATCAAACAGGTAGGCTGTTTAAGCCCGTTTGGTCGGAAGTTAAAAATCAAATCATAATTTCTAAAATCAATCAATTACCTGAAGTAATAGATAATGATCGAATTACATATCATAAAATCAGATCGGATAAGATAAGAATATTTTTACGGTAAGTTTATATACTTTTTTCACTTGGGATAATACTTTGCCTGATATCAAGACTTTTGTATCAAAGGTCGACGACTTTTGGGAAAGGAAAGTTGTCGGCTTTTTTTGTGAGAAGTTTATAGTGGAAGGCGGTATGGAACTTTATGAAATATTTCAGCTATGATATAATAATAATATTCTTTTCGAAAAATATTTTGAGGAGGTCTTTCCGTTATGTTGAAAACCACGAAAAAAAATATTCGGATTTATTCAATATTTTTTTTATTATTTGTGATCGCTGTAATAATCAACATAATAAATAACGGCCTGCCTCCTGTACAAACCTTTATACTGGGTTTGTTACAAACCAATTTATATATTGCTGTGTATGCGATATGGGGAATATCCGTTAGCAGGCGTATTTTACAGACACAGGTACGTTTTTTTCTGGAGTGTATAGCTGCCCTTTTGATTTTTTGGATGTTACTTAGGGCGATGAAGTACTATATCTTTATCGAAGGAGACTTTGAAAGTCGTTATCTTTGGTATCTGTTTTATATTCCCATGCTTTGTAATCCCCTTTTATCTTTTTTTGTTTCCATATCACTCGGAAAACCGGATAATTACAAGATCCCGAAATGTAATGTTTTGTTGCCTGTTATTTGTATGATATCGATCTATATCGTTGTACTTTTTGTTATCATGATATGCTATGTTGTAAAACAAAGAAAATCAAAGGGCAGATTAAACCAAAACTCCATAAAAGAGGCGGTAGATAATCTACCCATGGCTTTATGTTATTTTTCGGATTCGGGTATGGTAAAACTTTGCAACAAGCAGATGGAGACACTTTTTCGTTATATGACGAATATGGATCTGCAATACTACAGTGAACTTAAAAAAATATTGAATGAGTGCAACGAAAAAAGCCGTGTAAAAAGATTGGAAGACAGTAAGGATACTTATTTATTTCCGGATGGAAAAGCATGGCATTATTGTGAAAAAAAGATCCAAACAAAGGATACAATGACCTATACGGAGATTCTTTTTACGGATGTTACCGACCTGTACGAGAAGGGACTGGAACTTAAAGGACAGGTAAGTAAGTTGCAAAAACTTTCCAATGAGTTAAAGAGACTTTCGGATAACGCACTAGTTATTGCAAGAGAGAACGAAATACTTACCGCCAAGACCAGATTACACGATCAAATGGGTGCGGGAATTGTAGCTGTAAGGCACTTTTTGTTGAATGATACGAAAGAAGCGGAGGCTGCACTATATCCGCTGCGCCGTGCTATAGCTGTGATAAAAGATGAGATAGATGAAGAAAACGGCGATGAATTAGATGAAATGCTCCATGATGCGAAGGTCATAGGAGTTAAGATAGAATTAAAACTTGAAACAAAAAGGTGGAGAGAAGCAAAGAATGTTCTGATACTTGCTATGCGTGAATGTCTGACCAATGCGGTAAGACATGCCGATGCAACCATATTAAGCTGCTGTATCAAAGAAAAAGACAATTGCATCGTATTGCATGTGACGAATAACGGATCCGCTCCCAAGGAGGATATAAAGCCCAAGGGAGGACTTAAAAATCTGCTCAGGATAGTAAATAACTGCGGCGGAAGTATGAAGATCGTTTCAAAGCCATACTTTATATTAAGTATAACTATTCCATACGAAAGGTAGTGATGACATGACTAATGTACTTGTGGTAGAAGATCAAAGAATGCCCAGAGAGAATATCGAAAGGATACTTGCGGACAGTAAACGTTACACACTTGAGGCAAGCATAAGCGATGCCTCACTTGCACTTATAACTTGTCACAGACACCCCGTAGATCTCTGTACCGCAGGCAGCAAGGACGGTATCTTAGCCGCTGCCGAAATAAAAGAATGGAGACCGCAGATCAAGATCATTATTATTACATCTATGGTAGAAGCGGGATTTTTAAAACGTGCCAAGGATGCCGGTGTCGACAGTTTTTGGTACAAAGATATAAGTAAGGAAAATCTGATAGATGTTATCGACCGCACTATGGCAGGCGAGCGTATATTCCCGGATAAGACTCCAAGTGTAAAGATAGGACTGGTTTACAGCGAAGAATTCACGCCCGCAGAGCTTGAGATCTTGCGCTGCATATGTGACGGTCTGGAATATGAAGAGATAGCTTTACAAAGAGGTATAACGGTCAATACCGTAAAATATCATGTATCGAATATTTTACAAAAAACAGGCTATGCCAACAGAACAAGACTTGCCATAGCTGCAACGAATCAAAAATTCATAATACCTAAACTTCCGGAAGACACTGAGTTCTAAGGATAAGTTATATTTGATAAATACAATTGTTTAAGAATGTTATATCCGTGCCCTTAATAAATTGTTATCCCTACCTGTATGGGTAGGGTATTCTTAAAAATATATTATTATAATTATAATAATAAGGTTGGGAATACTGTATTAATACGTTTATATCAGGAGGCATTAATGATGAAAAAATTCTTGGCAATTGCAATATTTGCGGCATTATCTTTGTCAGCCTGTACACAAAGTGCGGAACAAAAAACGACAGAAGCTTCACAAGAAGAAGGCAGTGTAGCAGCAGGAGAGGAAAGTAAAGAAGATACCGCCATACTCGGGACCTGGGCTTATATAGACGGAAGTGTCGTAAGAGATTCGGTCAATATGACTTTTAATGAAAATCTGAGCGGAAACAACAGTCTGGTGGGAGATTTCAAGTATACTGCCGACGGCAAGGTCGTGGTTTTAAGTTTTACGGATAATAGGGTATATACGGATCCTATAGATTATGAATATCGTATCGAGGGTGACAAACTGGTAATAGTTGACGAAATGAAAATGGAAACCTTTTACCAAAAACGATAGATATGATATAATGATTCTACTGAGGTTTGAAAAAAACTAAGCACAGTAAAATATTTCGGGAGGATCTACAGTATGGTACAAAGAGCAAACGGTTCGGGAATTCTTAAGGCAACGGGGGTATTGATGATCTTAGGCGGTGTCCTTGTGATGTTTTTCAGTATTCTTGCAACTATAGGAATAGCGGCATTGGATATGTATACCTATGGTGAAGTAAACCTTATAAACCTTAAATTGGTTTATGTCTCATCGGCATTCGCATTTTTTTGCGGTTTGATCGAACTTATTACGGGAATAATAGGTGTGATGAATGCGAATAAACCTGAGAAGGCTACGACCTGTGTAGTATGGGGCGTTATCTTTACCGTACTTTGTATAATAGGTAATGTATTGTTCATTGTGAGCGGCTTGTCTTTTAACTTAGCATGGTTTGGTGTAGGATTGGTGCTGCCGGTAGTGTTCATCATCGGAGGTCTTAAGAACAGGGAGTCTTAAGCCTATCTATACTGCTTCATACGAGATAATATTTAATATAAAAATAATAAATCAACAGCCGGTTCTTTAACTTAAAGGTCGGCTGTTTTTACTGAAGATATATTGAATGATCACTCATACATCATACTTTCCCGGTGTTTTAATGTAAAGAAAAAGCCTGTTGTCGATATCTATCGATAACAGGCTTTTTAGCAGGGGAAGAGGGGCTCGAACCCCCATTTACGGTTT
>ERZ773180.1199-NODE-1199-length-13453-cov-12.368786_pt1 | contig 13453 bp, 15 predicted proteins | sample MGYA00511080_ERZ773180 | MGnify/ENA primary metagenome ERZ773180 (study PRJEB29015, sample SAMEA2738175) | human oral metagenome | biome: human oral; feature: human-associated habitat; material: saliva | place: China | collected 2178 ...
ATTTGGTGAGAGTGCTTTGGCAGATGGTGTTGATGGGAATGCCTCCGAGAGGGTCTTCTTGATATGTAGAGAAGGACGTTGCACTAATGTTATCAGTGAAATTCTAAAGAGTGGATACGCATAGCGTCTTTTTAAGAAAGACGCTTTTTTAACAGGAGGAAGAATATGATCAGACTGTATAATACAAAGACTTTACAAATTGAAGAGTTCAAACCAATTCATGAGGGACATGTGGACATGTATGTATGTGGACCAACTGTGTATAACTATGCACATATCGGTAATGCACGACCAATGATTGTGTTTGATGTGTTAAAGCGTTTATTTGAAGCTGAAGGATATAGCGTTACGTATGTATCTAACTTTACAGACGTTGATGACAAGATTATTAAGAAAGCTGCCGAAGAAAATACAACAGAAGCCGTCATTGCACAGCGTTATATTGATGCTTATCAGGAAGTACGTACATTACTGAATACAGAACTTCCAGATATTACGCCACGTGTTACAGAAACAATGGATAAGATTATTGAATTCATCGATAAACTTGTTAAGACTGGTCATGCCTATGAAGCAAATGGGGACGTATACTTCTCTGTTGAATCTGTACCAACGTATGGTGAGATTTCTCATCAGCACATGGACCAGCTAGAGGCCGGTGCTCGCATTGAAACAAATGATCAAAAGAAAAATCCATATGACTTTGCGCTATGGAAGAAGACAGATATGGGTATCAAGTGGAATTCTCCATGGGGAGAAGGTCGTCCAGGCTGGCATACGGAATGTGTTGTTATGATCAATGATAATATCGGTGATTGCATTGATATTCACGGTGGCGGTATGGACTTGAAGTTCCCTCACCATGAAAATGAAGCAGCTCAACAGGAAGCGATGCATGGCAATACACTTGCGAATTACTGGGTACATAATGCCATGGTAAATATCGATGGGAAAAAGATGTCTAAGTCATTAGGTAATACGATGTGGGCAAAGGATGTTGTATTATCTTTAGGTACAAACCTAACAAGATGGTTAGTATCCTCAGTACATTATCGTAAGGAATTAAACTTCTCTGATGAGACAATTGAAACTGCTCGTAAGGAATTAGATAAGGTGTTAACACCACTCAAACAAGCATATATCAAAGCTGCACTTGCGGATTATGTTATGGGTGATGATTACGATAAGGAATCTTATCGTGCATTCTTGGACTGTCTGGATGATGATATGAATACTCCAAATGCATATGCAGTCATCTTTGAGACAGTTAAGAAATTAAATCAGACACTACGTCAAAGAGAGATTGACTTTACACAATTAACTCTTTACAGCAACGCTGTGGAAAAGATGTTGAATGTATTGGGTATTGTTGTGGATAAACCAGTGATTGGTGAAGTGGAGAAGGAGTTATTTGCGAAGTGGAATCAAGCTAAGGCAGATAAAGACTTCGATAGTGCAGATAAATATCGTAATGAATTAGCAGAAAAGGGCTTGTTGTAATGAATCCATTAGAATGTAATGGTAGAACACTAGCCTTTCTTGGGGATGCGGTGTGGTCTCTTGCGGTGCGTGACTTCTTGGTTCAAGAAGGTCAGGGAAAAGGAAAAATGTTACAAAAACTCAGTATTTCCTATGTCTCTGCAAAATCACAGGCAAGATTCTATTCACTGCTTCATGAAGAAAACTTCTTTACCGAAGAGGAGGAAGCGACGTATCATCGTGGACGCAACGGTAATACAGGTAGTGTTCCAAACAACACAGATGTTGTGACATATCGTATGTCAACAGGGTTTGAAGCTATTTTAGGTGCTTTATATCTTGAGAATAATCAAGAAAGAATAAGACAGATTTGGGACAAAGTACGGACACTTTAGGGAGGACTTCTATGGCACAATTTGTGTACGGGAAAAATGTTGTAAAACAGATGTTGATGGATAACTCCAAGATCAAACAAATCTACATGTCAGTAGACGATAGAGATGTAGAACAGTTGGCTCGTAAACAACGAGTACAACTCAAAAGAGTGGATAAGAAGACATTAACCCAGATGACAAAGACAGACCGTCATCAAGGTGTTGTGGCTGAAGTCGATCCATATCGTCTATATAGTGTAGATGAAATCGTCCAAGGTGTTTCTGAGAATGGTAAGGGTCTTATCATCATGCTTGATGAATTAGAAGATCCACATAACTTGGGAGCGATATTACGTACAGCTGATGCAATCGGTGCTACTGGTGTCATCTTTAAGAAGACAAATGCGGTTGGTTTAACACCTACGGTTGCCAAGGTCAGCGCAGGTGCAATTGATACAGTGAAATGTGCTTCTGTTACCAATCTTTCCAGAACGCTAGAAGACCTTCAGAAAAAAGGTTGGTGGGCTGTTGGAACAGATATGGATGGACAGGACTATCGTTCTGTAAAGTATGATTTCAATACAGTATTGATTATTGGAAATGAAGGTAAGGGTATCTCAAGACTACTGCGTGAGAAGTGTGACTTTGTGGTATCACTGCCAATGAGAGGAAAGATTGAATCGTTAAATGCGGCGGTTTCTGCTGGTATTCTAATGTATTCTATTTACAACATGCGTTTCCCACTATAGGGGGAGTGTTGTATGGAAAAGGACAATCCGAGTGAACTATTATATATGTGCAGGATGGGGGATGCGCATGCGCAATATCGCTTATTTGCCCAATATGAAGGTTTACTTACATCGCTGGTGAATCAAACGATACAAGTGTATCCACCAGTGAAAAACTATAAAGATGATTTATTGCAGGAAGCACGACTTGGTTTACTTGTAGCGATACATTGTTATCGGGAAGATAATCAAGCTAGTTTTAAAACCTTCTTGTGTATCATCGCAAAGAGAAGAGTTTGGAATGTCCTACGACAACTTTCAGCGATTGGAAGAAATGAAGGTGCAGATATACTGGCGTTAGATGCGATGATGAATGAAGATGAAACATTCTATGATGTTGTCGAACAACAAAATAAGATGTTTAATCCAGAATATTATTATCAGTATGTCGATGCATTCAAACAAATGACACGGGGTATCATGTCATTATCACATCGAGAAGTAGATGTAATGCGGTCTTGGTATGATGGCGATTGTTATGAAGATGCAGCTCGCAATCAGAACTGTACTGTAAAGGCATATGATGGAAGATTACAGCGAGTTCGAGCCAAGATAAAAGATTACATATATCATAATCAATAAGATTCCGATAGATTGCCGGAATCCTTTTTGCGTGGTGTGCCAGACATGGCATATATCTAGGAGGTTGAAAGGTACCTCTAACCAAGGGATGTAGTCCCTAAGGTTTAGCCGAATTCAAGGGTGTCCATCGTGAGGTGGAATCTGAAGGAAGAACTAGGCAAACTGCTGGCCCGAGGGTCACGAATCTTAATTGAGGCTACTCATACGGATAAGCGTGCTGAACAACGTAAAGTCCAAATAACTACAATAGTATGATTGGTAAATGAGACGGGTAGATGGCAGGAAAGATGTATGTCTTACTCTGGGAGGTCTTATCAGTGTCAAAGATGAGGTAGAGAATGCTACACGGTTGAAAGACATAGTAACAACGAATGATAAGAAGTCAGCAGAGGTCATAGTAATTCGAAAGGATGAAGGGCCGAACAGAACTTAAGTTTTACGAGTTTCAAAATTGTATGACCGATTCCACGAAACAGTCTGTGTTGACCTAAGGATGGACTTAAGACTGGGAATGGTCAAGCGAAGGAAAGGAGAAAACAAACTATGACGACGAAACTATTGGAGGAAATCCTAAGTAAGGAGAATCTAGAAAAGGCATGTACAGCCGTAGTTAGAAACAAGGGGGCCAGTGGGATTGACGGAATGAAGGTAGATGAGCTCAAAGAATACATATGCAAGTATGGCGAGAGTATCACACAAAAGATACGACAAAGGAAGTATAAGCCGCTAGCAGTCAGAAGAGTACAGATACCAAAGCCAGACGGAACCAAAAGAGACCTTGGGATACCTGCGGTAAAAGACAGATGGATACAACAAGCAATCTATCAGGTGCTGAACCCGATATTTGAAGAAGTATTTTCAGAACATAGTTACGGATTCAGACCAAGAAGAAGTTGCGAGAGTGCAGTAATCAAGGCGCTTGAGTATATGAACGATGGATATGAGTGGATAGTCGATATGGACCTATCAAAGTTCTTCGACAACGTCAATCAAGACATCCTCATGATATTGGTGCATGAGGTCATCAAAGACCCAGATACAGAATCCCTTATACGGAGAATACTGCAAAGTGGAGTAATGGTAGAAGGAGTATTCCAAGAAACCAAAATGGGAACACCGCAAGGTGGTAACCTCAGTCCTCTTCTAGCAAACATCTATCTAAATGAATTGGATGTGGAACTAACGAAACGAGGATTAAGATTTATAAGATACGCAGATGACGTCATCATATGCGTAAGAAGTGAAGTGGCCGCTAACAGAGTCATGCGTACCATAACTGAATGGCTTGAGAAACATTTGAGAGTCAAGGTAAACATGACGAAGACAAAGGTGTGCAGACCAAATGATTTGAAATATCTAGGATACTCATTCTTTCAAAGAAATGGATGGAAACCAAAGCCACACATTAAATCGGTGGAGAAGTTTAAAGCAAAGCTGCATGAACTAACGATACGTAGCAAATCCATCTCGACGGAAAGCAGAATAGCGAAAATCAATCCGGTGATAAGAGGATGGGTAAATTACTTTCGGATATGCATATGGAAACAGTGGAAGACCATACGGAAAAAAAGAAGAGCACTCATGATACTAGGGGCACCAAGATGGCTGGCGGAGGGACTATCGAACTCACGCAAAGGATGCATGGCGATAGCCATAGGTGGACTAGGAAAACTCATCAGTAATAAGATTCTAAAATTAAAAGGCCGGTTATCACTAACAGACCACTACCAAAAAGTGCATAGTTATTAAGTTGTGAACCACCGTATACCGAACGGTACGTACGGTAGTGTGAGAGGTCGGGAGTTTTAAAACTCTTTAAAACTTCCTCCTACTCGATTGCTGACAATAGTTTTGGCCACTATAGAAGAAATAGCTGTGAGTGAATTATTATTTTTGATGGTTATGGCTATGGAACTATTGCTTTCAAAATGATAGCTATCATTGGTAAAGAGCATGAAAATAAATTTGATTTCGTAGATTTTTGTGATTATACAATAAATATATTATAATAAATCGCAGAAACTTACGAAAATACATCATTTATGTTATACTTAAAATACCAAAGGAGGGTGTAGATAATGGCTATTTCTTACAATAGGCTTTGGAAGCTATTAATAGATAAAAAAATAAGTAAGGTAGAACTGAGAAAGGCGATTGGCATATCACCGAATACAATGACGAAACTAAATCGCGATAAGGAAGTAACGCTATCTGTATTATGTAAAATATGTGATGCACTTAATTCTGACTTTGGAGATATCATTGAATATATCCCCACGAATAACTAGGAGGATTCAAATGGAAAAGAAAACAGACGTAATTGAGCCGGTAAAAATTTCGTTTGATTATATTGCAAATTCGGATTGCATTGAAGGCATGAAAGTGCTTCCTGACAAATGTGTGGATCTCATAATTGCCGATCCACCATACAATCTTTCCAAAAGTGGAGATTGGAAATGGGATAATAGCGTTTCGTTAGCAGGAATGGGTGGAAATTGGAATATTACAAATGAAAACTGGGATAATATGTCTCTTGAGGACTATTTGAATTTTTCAATAGCCTGGCTTTCTGAGGCAAAAAGGATTCTAAAGCCTACAGGTTCAATGTGGATTTTTGGAACCTATCATAATATAGGAATCATTAATGTTGTATGCCAAATGTTGAATATCGAGATAATAAATGAGGTAATTTGGTACAAGAAAAATGCATTTCCAAATCTTTCAGGAAGACGATTGACTGCCAGTCATGAGACTATGCTTTGGGCACATTCCGGGGGTAAGAAAAGGGAATATTACTTTGACTATGAATATTCTAAGAATGGAGAATTTCCTGGTGACGAGTTGAAAGCCCCTAGCAAGCAGATGAGAACAGTATGGGATTTATCAAATAACAAGAATCGAGAAGAACTTAAGTATGGAAAGCATCCTACCCAGAAACCGATTAAAATCTTAACAAGAATGATAAAATTATCTTCTAAACCAGGCAATATAATGTTGACTCCATTTGCTGGAGCAGGGAGCGAATGTGTCGCAGCAAAGATGACAGGTCGACATTATATAGGTTTTGAAGTTGAAAAAGAATACTGCGATATTTCAGAGGAAAGATTAGCACACATAGAACAAGAAAACGAACAATTGAATATGTTCCAAATATCGAAGGGAGATGAAGAAAATGACAAAACCAGTAATTAAGTGGAGTGGAAGTAAACGCTCCCAATCTGAAAAGATAAAGTCTTTTCTCCCAGATTCATATGATACGTATTTTGAACCCTTTATTGGTGGTGGATCAATGCTATATGCAATTAACCCCGAAAAAAGCATATGCGGAGATATTTGTGAGCCACTGATTGCTTTGTGGAAAGAGATACGTGACAATCCACAGAAGATTGCTGATGGATATCGTGAAAGATGGACAAGACTTCAGGAAGAAGGATATACAGCATACTATGAGATTCGTGATGATTTTAATCGTGATAAATCACCATACGATTTAATGTTTCTCTCTAGAACATGCGTAAATGGTCTTATCAGATTTAATTACAAGGGAGAATTTAACAATTCTCTGCATTATTCTCGTAAAGGTATAAATCCAGATACGTTAGATAAAATAATAATGGATTGGTCTCAACATATAACAAATACAGAGTTTTATGCTGATGACTATATTATAACAACATCAAAAGCAAAAGCTGGTGATATTGTTTATTTAGATCCGCCATACTTTCATACCAAGGGTAGATATTTTGGAACTATTGATTTCGATAGGTTCTTAGAATATTTAGCAGACCTCAACCAAAGAGGAATAAAGTGGATGTTATCATTTGATGGGAAAAGGGGAGAAGAAGACTATACCGTCAATATTCCGATAGAATTGTACAAGCGGCATGAGTTTATTCCTTCTGGAAATTCAACATTTAAAAAAGTAATAGATAAAGAGACTGAGAAGGTTCTTGAATCTCTTTATCTAAACTACTAATTAATGGATGAAAAACTGATTGTTGCCAGAAGCTTTATAATTTTCAATAATAAATTGCTTGACTACCAAACTGCGATTTGTGGATGGGATGATTTCGATCTCCCATCCTATTTTTTTCCCTTGCATAATAGGGGCCATAACAAATAGAATTTCACAATTCTTTTTAAACACTTCAGCAGCAGGTTCAGCATAATTCTTTAAGTATGCTGCGGCAGATATTGCTTCAAAATCTTTAAAATCTATTTTTTTATCACCCCATGTCCATTCGCCGATTGAAGGTGCTATGGACCTTTTGGCACTTGGTACAAACCCCATTATTTTTTCGATGTATGTAACAAGTTTTGTTCCGACATCAGGTTCAAGATCAGTCGAACGTTCTTTTGACTCGATTGACAAAAGGAGAGGTTTATCAAATACCCCAAATAACTCAAGAATATGATCTGGACGTTTTCCATTAACGACATCACTTACACGTGGCAAGGATAACCAGCGATTTTCGTTATTGCCATCAATTACAGAAAATCCACTCCAATCTCCACCCGGCGGATTACACATTCCCTCAAAACAATATTGACCGAGAATACGAGTAAACAAGTAATGGATTCCGGTATCAACATCGTCTTCACCGAAGTTTACAGGAATGCTTGAAAAAGCAGGTCTATTATTCAACTTCTGAACTATTCCGCGAGTTGTGTAAGAATCTTTTATTTTTGATGTATTATATACTCGTTCAGCATCGTAATTTTTTTTCGCAAGAACAGGCACATCAAGGACAACATAGTTGCTCAGTGCGAGGATGGAGCGCCATAAGCCGTTCCTGTCTGCAAGTTTACTTGGGTTTGAGTCAAGAAGCTTTAAATTAGCTTCTATCATAGGACCATAGATGTAGGTTAGAACATCAACATCTGTAGATGATAACATGGCGGCAAGAGGAAGGAGTCCTCGATCTGGTCGATTATCGTCGCCACGTGGTTTAAAGCCTTTGAAGATAGCCACGATAAGATGTTTATCATTACGAGCAAGGTCATTAATTGTATCGGAATCTGCTTTAGGGTATAGTCTTGATAATTGGTCAGCAAATACTTTCCTTTTATCGGCTGAGATAATACCAAAAGGAAGATCTCGGGATGCAAGACCTATACTAAGTTGATCAACAAGCTTTATTACTTCAGCAGATACTCCATGATGACTCTTGGCAGCAATGGTTTTGTGGAAGCCGAAACGATTCTTCTCTACTGCGTATTCGATAATACCATCATGCTGCAATGAATATACTTCTTGCCATTCTTCTGGAGTAAAGTTGTTATTTCTATCAAAATGCTCTGCAAGAAACTGAACAACATTTATATTCTTTTTTAGAATGATTTCTTCTTCCTGAGAGGTATCCAATCCCAACATAAGTTTTACTATATATGGTCCAAGAATGTAGTTGCCAAAGTTAGTTTCATCAAAGTTTACGATACTATTATCGCAGGTCTTATCAAATTCTTCGGACTTTGTATATAACTGAGCAACAAAATTTCCTGTTGTTTTAGAATAATTTACATAGCTGTAAGGAACTGCTGCGTTAGGAAAACGAAGATTCTTTCGTTGACGAGTTGTGTTATCAAGTTCGTATTTTACAAAATCAACTATGTATAAATAAGGGCATCCGGTACGTCCTGTTGAGAACGCTCTGGCACTCCTTTGCCATGCCTGATTTCCTGCTTGTAAAGCGGAACAGAATTCTATTCCGAGAATAATCTGCTCTTTCCCATCGTTGATATGCGAGATTATGGCATCAGGAGTCTCATCAAAGAAACTTCCAGCTTCTTTTAGTGCGTCGAAAATATTCTCTTCCCATCTTCGTTTAGTGTTTTTGTTGAAGCCTGGAAGGAGTTCTAATCTCCAGTTTACAGGATAGCCTGAGAACATACATATAATTTCAATCGTTGGTGTTGATGGGGAGACAAGAAAGGTACGCACATCGTTTGGATTTACTGTATTTATAATTAAATTTGCTATACGTTCACATTCAACAATATTATCCCCATGGATTCTGAATGTATCCATTGTTAATCCTCCTTATGTTAGTTTTTTAGGCCGAATTTAGCGGGCTTTAATGAAACTTGAATGAAGCGAGCCTTATCCCCACTTTTAATATTCTTTTGTAGTAGAGAGTTGATGGTGTTCTGCGGAGTCTTCCCAACCTTAGGTATCTGACTTAGGGTGCCATCTTGTTTTGCCATATTAAGTGCTTCTTTTATGGTAAGAGGTTTACCGGCTGATATTATTTCCTTTTCCTTCATTTCTAAAAATGTCATGATTAGTCCTCCTTATTCGTTTATGAGTTGATTAACTCTGTTAGTTCGATTATATCTCTTTTAATGTTTTTTGTTAATTTTTGCACCAGTGAGAACAACAAATCCTTCTGCCGTAACAGCTCCAACGGCATCTGTCGATATTGCCTTAAGGTAGAGAAGAATTTCCTCTTGCTCTTTGTCAGAAGATTCAACCTGTCGAAGTGGTTCCAAAACCTTATATCCAAGAGCATAAAATAAGCACCTTAATATTGTCTAAAAACTACTCCTTGTAGCAGCTTGAGATTCTTTAAGAACCATATTTTTGTAAGTGCTCTTTGTAAGAATTTCATATCGACTAATGGCTTTTGCGAGTTCTACGTGCCTGTTTTCTAAATATCTAATTAGCGCTTTATTTAAACCCCGGTCAATAAATATGACTGCCGTATTCCAGTAATAATTTTCTTTTTCTGCAGTAGCATCACGCAGGTGCTGAACCAGATGTTCTTTTACACTCTCAGCTTCTTCAATGTAAACAGAGTCCACGTCGTTGTCCTCAGCTTTACAAAATAGAAAATATACACCTAGTTTTAGTAAATCTTTTCGATTATAATAGCCTATTTCAATTCTTGGAATTTTAATCGTTTTACCGTTCCAATTAGAAAGTTCAACAGTAATGATATTGTCTGCTGTTCCATTAGCGAGGAACAATTCTATCGCTCTTGCATGCATATTTTTTCTTTTCGTCTTTTTTGGTATTATTCATCAATAGTTTCAAGAATATCTTCAATATGGCAGTTTAGTGTTTCGCAAATTTTCAAAAGCACATCAGTGGTGATGTTTCCACCTTTTCCAAGTTTGGCGATTGATGTAGCACTAACACCCACAGCGTCCTTTAACTCCATCTTGGTCATACCCTTGTCAATGAGAGTTTCCAAAGATTGTTATAACTGATTCGCATAGTTCCTCCTTATTGTTTGCTAATTAAACATCAAGTAAAAATCCATATCTTCCAGGATTGAGACCTTTAGTGAAGGTGATTACATTGGCGCCATATTTTTCATAATCGAGTTTTGGGATATGTCTATTGTTTTTAAGGGTTATGATCTGTCCGTCGTTTTGATGATTAATAAAGAAATTGAACAATGCTGTCCGCATACTTTCTGGTGCAGTATCGGCTATGCCTTGGTCAAGGCCAAGGAGTGGTGTATCAAGAATAACGAATCCAGGATTATATGTAGCGTATTTTTCCATATAGATCCGGAAGACGACAGCCGCAACACTATTAAGGAAAGAACAATAACTCTGACCGTTTACATCCGCTTTTTGTGGCCATTAACTTCAATATCAAAGTCTTTCATATTGAATCGAGCTGTAGTTAAATTCTCATACGAACACTCAACCAGAGCTCCTTAAGCAGTGTATCTATACGCTCTTGGAAAGTTTCATCAAAGTATTCCTTCGGATAATATTCAATATGAGATTCATCTTTGCTGGGAAGTTCTCGCAAGTCTGTTTCCCAACTGGATGCGAAATCGTCAATAACCTGTAGTTCCTGTTTAATCTGAATATAGGCACGATAACCATTCAGAGATTGCCTTAGCGCATCGGCTTTGGGCTGAAGTTCTTTTTCTATCTTCGTTTCAATACTGTTTCTTTTGGATTGAAGGGCTTTGAGGTTTTCATTGATTTCTTGTTTCTCCTGGTTGAGATCTTGCTCGGTCTCTTCAAGACCATTCATTTGAAGCACTATACAATCCAGCTCCGCCTGTTCCGATTCAATATAAGTCTTTTTATTTCTAGCAGGAAGCTTTCCATCACAAAACGGACATATTTTGTTTTGCGGAATATGCCCGATTTCTACCTCTCCGTTAACTATAAATGAAAGTCTCTTTATATCAGAGATGTATTGTGTTTTTAGTGAGACATAGCGTGTTTGCAATAGATCACATTCGACTACACTATTTTGAAATCGAAGAATCTGACTTAGCAAATCACGACTTTGACTGACGGAGTTGGAAATCTGTGCTTCAGTATTTTGAAGACTGTCTATTACATCTTTCATTGCTTGTTCAACGTCTACGCCATTAAATGTGTCCGGGTTCTTCAGGGCTTTTCAATGTCGTTAATCAAATAAGTGTGTGCATAAAGGGGGTTCATCGTTAAATTGTATCAAAATCATTGTCCAAATGAATGAGGATGAAACATTCTATGATGTTGTTGAACAACAAAATAAGATGTTTAATCCAGAATATTATTATCAGTATGTCGACGCATTTAAACAAATGACACAAGGTATCATGTCATTGTCACATCGAGAATTAGATGTAATGCGCTCTTGGTATGATGGGGATTGTTATGAAGAAGCAGCCCGGAATCAGAACTGTACTGTAAAGGCATATGATGGTCGTTTGCAGAGAGTGCGAGCCAAGATTAAGGATTACATATATCATAATCAATGATAAAACTTGACAGATAGTGTATGATAATAAAGTAAACTGAAACAGAAAATAGTAAATGCATGTCAGCGATGATTGTCGATGGCATGCATTTTGTTGTTTTATAGAAGATTTGAATATTCGCTCAAGTGTGCGCTTATAAAAACAAACTGCTTCAGTAGAGTTTGAAAAGGAGAATAGTATGAAACTCAAAAAAATCATTACAGGAGTACTTGCGGCATTCATGCTTGCAGGTTGCGCTCCAAAACAGCAGCAGAACACTACAAAATTAAAAATCGTAGCTACAACATTCCCACAATATGATTGGATCCGTGAGATTATCGGAAAAGACAATACAAATGTGGACTTACAATTATTGATGAAGAACGGTGGAGATTTGCATAGTTATCAACCAACTGCAGGTGATATCGCAAACATCGCTGATGCTAATTTATTTGTATATGTTGGTGGTGAGTCTGATGAATGGGTGGATGATGCGTTAGAAGAGAAAACCAACAAAGATATGAAAGTTATTAATATGATGCAGACACTTGGTGATGACATCGATGAAGAAGAGGAAGGTTTAGAAGATCACGACCACGACCATGATCATGATGATAAGGATCACGACCATGACCACAATCATGACCATGATGATAAAGATCACGATCACGACCATGACCACGATCATGATGAAATTGAATATGATGAACATGTTTGGCTATCACTCAAGCGTGCTCAAAAAATTGTAAAAGCAATTACAGATGAATTAGTAGAATTAGATCCAACAAATGCGAAGAAGTATCAGGCAAATGCGGAAGCATATATCGCAAAGTTATCTGCTTTAGATAAGTCTTATGAATCAACAGTGAATACTGTAAAAGATAAAACATGGATCTTCGCAGACCGTATGCCATTCCACTATTTAGCAAAAGATTATGGCATCACAACATACGCTGCATTCAATGGTTGCTCTACAGAAACAAATGCGAGCTTTAACACAATAGTGACTCTTGCCAAGTACGCAGATGAGTTGGGAATCAAACATATTATGACAATTGAAGGTTCAGATAAGAAACTTGCAAAAGCAGTCATTGAAAACACTACAGATAAGAATCAAGATATACTAACATTGAACTCGCTACAGTCCGTAAGCCAATCTGATATCGATAAGGGCTTAACATACTATGGTGCAATGGAAGAGAATTTAAAGGTACTAGCACAAAGCTTTAACACGGAGGTTAAGTAAGATGACACATTTGATTACATGTAAAAATCTATCCGTTGGACATGAACGCATTAAAGTTGCGGGACCTTTTAACTTAGAAATCAACAGTGGAGATTATTTATGTGTAATCGGTGAGAATGGATCTGGTAAGTCCACATTCATGAAAACCATCTTAGGTTTAATCAGTCCAATTGAAGGAACGATTGAATATGATGAATCCTTCAATGCAAGAGAAATTGGTTACCTTGCACAACAGACACAAGTCCAAAAAGATTTCCCATCTTCAGTTGAAGAAGTTGTTTTATCCGG
>ERZ773180.1203-NODE-1203-length-13433-cov-2.576469_pt1 | contig 13433 bp, 9 predicted proteins | sample MGYA00511080_ERZ773180 | MGnify/ENA primary metagenome ERZ773180 (study PRJEB29015, sample SAMEA2738175) | human oral metagenome | biome: human oral; feature: human-associated habitat; material: saliva | place: China | collected 2178 ...
TTAACCCTGGAGATCGGGTATATTATGCCGGTTCCTTTAAACGTCCAGGAAGTAATAGTGAATATCAGTTAGTAGATGAACGAATTGTTGGACATGCACCTAAATCCTTAAGCGACGATGAAGCAGCCGCAATGCCTCTGACTTCATTGACAGCTTATGAAGCGCTATTTGAACAGCTGTCATTGTCCTCTAATAGTCAAAGTAATAAAGATAAAACCATTTTGATCATTAATGGTGCTGGTGGAGTAGGATCAGTTGCAACACAATTAGCTGTAAATGCAGGACTAACCGTAATTGCCACTGCTTCACGTCCCGAAAGTATCAATTGGGTCAAAAGTCATGGTGCTAAATACACTGTAAACCACAGGAATAATTTAGTCGACGAAGTCAGAGAACTTGGTTATAAATTTGTAGATTATATTTTAGAGTTAATTTTAGAAAAGACAAAAGAACATGATGATATTGAAACTTTAAAATTTGAAATACGTAGAATAATTCGAACAAGTTTGGGAACAAGAGCTAAAGAAGATTTGGTCATGAATTTTATTAATAAAACGGATTTATCTGAAATAAAAAATAGCGGAGATATTCTTGAATCATTTTATAAATATGCAAATGAAGAAAAGAAAATAAAAATCGATGAATTAATAGAAAATGAAAGTTTAAAGAAAGATTCGGAACGTTTCATAGAAAAATCTATAAATAAAGGATTTGTTGACTATGCCGGAGCAGAGTTAGACAGTATACTTCCACCAACTTCACGTAGAAAGGGAGCAAGAGAGGCAAAAAAACAGACGGTATTACAAAAAATAAGAAATATAGTGGAAATTTTCATAGGAATTTAAAACTAGAGCTATATTTATGGCACTAAAAAAATTATTGTCATAAAATATAGCTCTTTTAATTATCATATATAGCAGAATTATTTAAAAATCACTTCACTACGTAAATAATCAGTTTCAGTTACCCCCATTCTGACATTTATAAGACAGGCGGCAGTAAAAAAATAATCTGAAAGTCTGTTAATGTATCTTAATCCAATTTCATTAACATGTTCTTCTGTTTCAATCAGAGCGACTATTCTTCTCTCCAGTTTTCTTGTAAAAGTTCTTAATATGTGAAATTCTGCAGCAATTTTACTTCCTCCGGGAATAATGAAATGCTTAAGTTCAGGCAGCTGGGGAAGATATTCATCTATTCTGCTTTCAAGCCATTCTACATCTTTTTCTGTCTGTTTGTAGGGACGTAACCCTCCAGGAGTTGCCAAATCACTTCCGCAATCAAATATATGATGCTGTATAATGATGCATTCTTTTCTAATATCAGATAATTCCGGATAATTTTCCATTTTTGCTACAACTGATCCAAGCAATGAGCATAATTCATCAGATGTTCCGTATGTTTCAACTCTTATATGCGTTTTACTTACACGTTCACCACCGTATAATCTTGTATATCCCTTATCCCCGTATTTTGTATATATTTTCATAATAGACCTCCTATAAATTATTTTTAAATTATATCATATAAATAACTGAAAAATTATAAATAAGGTTAAAAAAATATTGAAAGAAAAATTAATTTATGCTATAATTAAAATAAAGTTAAGGGATGGGGTAAATAAAGGTATGGAGAAGGAAACGATAACACTTGAAAAGGAACTGGCAGGTAAAACAATAAGGGAAAGTTTCTTTGAATTGAAAAAAGAAATAGATGAGAGATTTTCTGAGATAAAGGAAAAATATTTAAATAGCGTAATAAAATCAAAGAGAGATATTTTCATTGAAACAATACTTTCTGATAATGAAGAAGTATATAATTTCAGGGAAAGTTATCATCCTGTTATAGAAAAAAAGTATAGTGTAACAGATATAGAAGATGAATTTTATTTAAATGAAGTTTATGTAGATATTTCCTACAATCAGCTGGAAGATATTGTCCAGGGAGAATACGAGGCATGGATAAATGTTGCCGGAGAAAATTATGGAATGAAAGTTGTTTTTGAGTATGACAGAAGATATGAGAAAAAAATTGAAAGATTGTATGAAGCTTTTAAACTGAATGGGAAAAAATGGCAAACTGTAAATATGGCACATTTTAAACGTATGTACAGAATAAAAGTGGTGGGATATGATTTCCAGATGACAAAGGAATTATATGAAAAAATAAAGGAAAACAGGGATGAGGCAGTGTATGAGTTTGGAATTTATGAGGAAAATATACTGTTTAACAAAACTTTGTTATGGAATATAGAAGAAAAGAAGATAATAAGTTCAATATTTGTAAGGCCTGTGAAAAATGATATTTCATTTGAATATGTAATAAAGAAAGATGAAAATGAAATACTTGTGGAAAATAATGGAACGGGAGATATATTGTACTGCTATTCTGAAAATTTAAATGATCTTCATATAATAAGCAGGAAAAAACTGGAAAATATATGGAATGTATTTTCAATAAAATCTATTCAGGAATGCAGAAAAAATTTAATGGTAAATTCAATAGAGCTGGAAAAAATGCCAGAATACTTTCTTTTTACAAATTTCAGGAAAGAAAGCTTTACAGATAGATTTAAAGAAAATGCAGGAACAGAAAACAGGATAAACAGTAAAGTAGAACTATATAAAGTTTTTTCAGATTATGAATTTATAAAGGAGAATTTTTCTCTTAAAGAGATAAATATAGGCAAGGATGTCCTGGGAAATATAGAAACCTATAATTGCAATGAATTTATAAAAAATGATTTTGAGCTGTTTTTTTATAATGAGAAAATAAATCTGAATTTATTTGCTGAGTGTATTGAAAAAAGCAATTATACAGAAGATATGCTAAGTTTCATAGTAAGTGAAATACAGCTGAGGTTGCCGGAATACAGATGCAGGGGGTATCTGAATGATTAGAAGTAAGAAATCTGGTTATGAATATTTATGGGCAGGTTCAGGAAAAAATATAAAATTTATATCGGAAGAGGGATATTCTCCGTATTTGGAGATTAATGGGGATTTTCTGAATGAATTTAGGCTGGAAAATGAAATAAAGGTAAATCCGTTTATAAGATTTAATAGCATATTTTCAAGTTTTTTGGAAATCTTTCAGGAAACAGAAGAAGAAAAATATAAGGAGATTAGAAAGAAATTTATTCACGAAGTACTAATGTGCCTTAGGGAGATGGATTATATCACAGGAACAACAATTATAAATATATATTGTGAAAAGATATTGAAGGATATTGAAGGGGGTGTTTTTGGAGATGAATTAATGGCAGATTTTAAAAAATTGACGGAAGAAGAAAAAAATGCGATGGTTCTGCTGTATTATGACAAAATTGTGACAGGAAAAGAAAGTTTTGATGTATTTTCCAATGGAATAAAGTGCTTTTTTCCTGATTCGATAATTTACCAGAAAAAATATGAGAGAAAAAAAGTAGTAGTTTATATTAACAGGGAAAAGAAAAAGGAAAATAGAAATAAAGTAAAAATAATGGAAAATTTATTTCTACCGTTAGGAGTAAAGGTGAAATATTATTGGAAAAATCATTTTGGTGTAATAAATGTAGAAAAAACTTTAAAATTAGGAGAGGTTTCAGTTTTCTAAAAATATATGAGGGGGATTGGGAATGAAATATAAAATAAAAATTACTGATGAAAGTGAAAAAAAGGAAATAAACATAGGGGAAGATGAAATAATAGAAATAAAATATAATATAGGACTGGTTGAAAATACTGATTTTGCAAATAATAGGAGCAGTATTGAAATGACGGTTACAGGAAAAGTCATATCGAATATAGAAAATAATACAAATGCTGAAAGTCCTGAAAACAGCGACAACAATACAGATTTATATGAGCAAAATAAAAAAAATATTATTGATTTGGCAAAATGGGCAGAATCATATCTTGAAAAAAATGATTATAGAAATGTGGAGGTATTTGTAAATCTCGGAGCAAATAAAAATATAGACTACAAGTTTGCAAATATGTTTGTAAGGAATTTTTCCCAGGAACTAAGCATTGAAAAGGGGATTGGAGTATTTGTACTTCATTTGAAACAGAAGTTTCATCAGAAAAATAAACTGGATATAAAATAAAAAGAGGCGGGACAAATTATATATTAAAATATTTGGGAAGTTGAGGTTGATAAAATGGATAGGGAAATTAACGAAAATATGTATGAGGGGAGAAACATAAATATAATCCTGAATAATAAAAAAATAGAAAACTATCTCATAAGGGAACTTGAATTAACAGAAGGCATAAATGAACACCAGAAACTAAAATTAAAGATAGAAGTGGAAAATGAGAGAAAAAGTGAGCTTGAAGAAATAATTGGAAAAGAGGAAACTGAAATAAGAATAGAAGTTTCAGGAGAAGATGCTTCTGTCGGGGAAAAGGAAATTTTCAAAGGGATAATTGATTATTTTGAAGTACTTGAATATGGAAGTGAAGGTTATTTAATCTTTATAGAGGCATTTTCATACAGTATTCTTTTTGATAGAAAAATGGAAAAGAGATACAGGGTATTTCAGGATAAAAATTTTACATATGCTAATATAATTGATGAAATAAACAGTACATGCAGTAATAAGGATATACAGATAAAATATTTTAAGGGGGCAGAAGTTCCAATAGGAAAGCTGATAGTCCAGTATAATGAAACAGACTGGGAATTCCTTGTGAGAATGGCTTCACACCTGAAGACAGGGCTGCTAGTTACAGAACAGGGAATAATTACATTTGGAGTAATAGAAACTGGAAATGTAAAAAATGAAAATAAATATTATTCAGATTATTCAATTGTCAGAGACTATAAAAACTTATACTATAAAGTTTATTCAAACAAAGTTGTAAGTCTTGGTGATTCTGTTTTAATTAACAGGGACTATACTTCTGAGGAAAAAAATGGAAGTGGCGATGATGCTCTGACAGTTTTAAAAACAAAAATATATTTGAAAAATAATCTTATGAAAAGTGAATTTCTGGCAACAGATATGAAAAATTATAATATATTGAAAAAATATAATGAAGAAATAAAGGGATGCAGTATTGAAGCGAAGGTTGAAAGGGTGTTTTCTGAAGAAGAAATTGCTAAAATGGAAGTTGTTTTTTATGAAGGTTTAAATAAAATAATCGAACAAAAAGGAGAGGTGGAGTTCAGCAGGGCTTATTCTGATTATGGAATAAAGAGATGGCCATTAAGTTATCAGACTTTCTATTCTCAGACAAATACAGGATTTTTCTGCACTCCTGAGGTAAATGATACGGTAGAGGTTTACTTTCCGAATGAAGATGAAAGTTTTGCAAAAGTTTCCTGGGCAGTAAATAATAAAGGAAATGGAAGGTTCAGTGATTATGAAAAAAGAAATTTTCATATTAATGGAAGTGACTTCAATCTTACAGTTAATAAAAATAAAATGGAACTGAATATGGAAAATTCCTATACAAGAACTTCAAAAATAAGTAGTGAAACAGCAGAAAATTTTGTAAATAAGGGATTGAAAAACATGGTAGTTGTGTCGGATGACTATGTTGGAATTGAATCAATAGGAGAAATGGCAATTTACGGAGATAATATCAATGTTATTGGAAAGGCAAAGGATATCAGGATAGAAGCTTCGGGAGAAATAAGAATGAAGGGGCAGAAGATACATAATAATTGAGGAAATTGATTTGAAATAATGGAGGAAAGTATGAAAATGAGAAGAAATTTATTTGTTTTAATGTTATTTGTTACATTGTTTGTAAATTGTAACAAAGTTAACAGCATGGAAAAGAAAAAGGAAATAAAAACAAATGAAAGCAGCGGGTCAGTTTCAAAAAGTAAAAGTTGTAAAGAACTTGAGAAATACAATGTTAATTCTGAAAAAATAGAGCTGAAAAATAAAAATTTGGAAGAAATAAGTTGTATTTTAGAGTACAAAAATGTAAAGGAACTTGATTTACGATGGAATAAAATAAGTGATTTGAAACCTTTGGAAAAACTTGAAAAATTAGAAGTTTTAAAAATAAATTTCAATCAGATAGAAGATATAACTCCGTTATTAAATTTAAAAAATTTGAAAGAATTGTGGCTTCATAATAATAATATTAAGGATATTAGAGGTATAGGCAAATTATCTAAATTAAATCATTTAGATGTAAGTTTCAATCCGTTAAAATATGGTGTTGAAGAAATAGAAAAACTAAGAAGCCTGAAAAGACTTGAAGTAAGGGAAGTTCCTAAAGAAATAGTGGATTATATATATGAAAATTATAATAAATTTACTATGCTTGATAAGATATTTATTGAAAATAGAATGGCAGAAAATTCAAAAAAGAGGGGAAATGAAACAAAATATCCGAATTTTTCAGAATTTGAGGATAAAATAAATGATTTTGAAACAGTAAAGATAGTAAAGACTATTTCCGTGTCAGAAATTTCAAGAGAAAAATTACCGAAAGAAGTTTATAAAATAGTAAATAAATATGATAAAGAAGCAGAAAGTGAAGATGAAAAAATAGAAGGAATAGAAAGTTTTCAAAATAAAGATTATGGAATGTATATAATTACATATCCATATGCTTATGCGGGACAGTCTAACAGGGAAACAATTTTTGTAAAGAAGGGCAAGGTAATAGCAAGGGAAATTGCATATGCTGAGGCATTACTTGAAAGTATGGACGGAGATAATTTATTTTTGTCAGTAGTAGCTGCACCTGGTGCAACTAATTATATTGTAACTGATTTGAAGGAAGAAATTTCCTGGCAGGATGATTTTCGGGATTATGGATTTGATAATGATACAGCAGCAAAGAAAAACTATAAGACAGGTAAAATTTTAAAAACAGCTTCCAAAGATGACAGTATTAATTTAAGAAGGGAACCAAGTGTAGAAAGTACGATATTATATAAATTAAAAAATGGTGTTGAAGTTGAGGAAATATATACTGAAAATAATTGGAAATATGTATATTTCTATAATGAAAAGGGTGGATACTATATGAAAGGATACATACATAAAAGTCAGCTTAAATAATAAAATCAGGAAAAGAAAGGAGCAACAATGAAAAGAGGAATTATCTGGAAAATAATGTTTGTATTTATTTTTTGTATTTTGTTAAGTTATTCAAAAGGAAAAAGTACAGAGAATAGGAATAATAGAGAGATAACAGAGAAAAATGTAACTCAGATAAATGATTATGCTTATGAACTATATAAAAAAGGGAATTTATTAGAATCAAAGAAAATATTGGAGGAAATATTAAATAAGTTTCCTAAAAGAATTGTAGCCAATTTAAATTATGCAGATGTATTATGGAAATTAGGCGAAAAAACTAAAGCAGAGAAATTTTATACGGAATATATAAAATTATTGATAAAGTCAGACAAACTTGAGAAAAATCTGATAAATGATAAAAGCATAAAATTTGCTAATGGAATAACGTTAAAAGAAACAAAGTCAGGATATATAAATAAAGACAATAAGAAAGATTATATCTTGGAATATTCTAATATTGAAACTGAAAAAGCAAAGGATATGGAGCCTGATGAATTATATGAAATGTATAAAACTGGTAAAAATTCAAGCTGTTTAAAATTTTTTATAAGTGAAGGGGAAGATTATAAAATTTTTGATAGCTGTAAGTTAATTATTCCAGTTGGAATAGAAGGTACAGGAGGTTCCTACGGAGAAGAAAGTTCATATGAAATAAAAAATAATATGGTCGTCATAAGAGATATGTCAATGGCAAAATCATCAGGATTTAAGACATATTTTATTGAACTTAGCTATAAAAATAATAATTTGGTAATTGACAATGTCTACGTAGAAGGATATTCGAAAATAAAAACAAAAGAAGGAGATGACTTTAAAGTATCGAAATCTCCTAAAAAAAAGATAAACAAATCGATAGAAAAGTTTGATGTAGATACAGAAATATCAGAATTATTTGAGAAATATTAATCATGAAAAGGGGGATTTCATGGAGGTTACAATAGAGCAGATGAGAATGATGTTTAAAAATGGGAGTGAAGAAGCTTTTAAGAAAACAGTTGATGAAATAAACAGTTGTTTTAAAAAACTTGGAATGGATGATTGTCTGGCATATGCTCATATTTTTGCACATTTTAGGGGTGAAACTAATTATAAAGATTTCAATGAGACTTTTAATTATAGTGAAAAAAGATTGAAGGAAATATTCAGAAGATATAGAAATAATCCAAGTTTAGCGGCAAAACATGGAAGAAATAAAAATCATCCAGCAAATCAGAGAGCAATAGCAGATACTGTATATGATAATAGGGAAGAACTGAAAAATGGTAAAGGAGACGGATATAAATTTAGAGGTAGAGGAATAATGCAGCTTACAGGGAGATACAACTATACTCTTGCTACAAACTTATACAAAAAAACATTTAATGAAAATATAGATTATGTATCTGATCCGGATATAATTCTAAGAGATTATAAACATAATGTGAGAGCATCATTTATGGATTTATTAGGGAAAAATTGTCATGAATATGTAAAAATTGTTGAAAATAACAAAGAAGGTTTTGAAAAATATAGAAAAGCATTTAACAAAATAATGACTAAAATAAATAATGGTCTTCCCAATGCTGATAAAGAAAAAAGATGGGGATATTTTAAAGAAAATTTTACTAAAATATTCCAATGTAGAATAAACGGAAAAGTAGTAGAAAAAAATGATGCACAGGTGGATAATAAAAATATAAACAGTCAGGCTAAAATAAAGGAAGCAAAAAATAGCAGTACGGGAAAAGCTTCAAATTTCAATCTGAATTCTTCTGAGGAAAGCAACAGACAGGGAGTATTTGTATTTAATGGTCAGAAGTTTGAAGAAGTCTGGGATAATGAAGAATATAAAAAAGACAGGTTTGAAAACAGTAAAGCTCCTGAGCTGGTATTTGTAAATTCTGAGGAAGCTGTATTGGAAAGGCTGCAAGTTAAATTCAATGATAAAAACATGTATGATAGCGATTATATAAAATATCTGGAAACAAAAACATCAAAAAAGGTTTTGGAAGAAAACAGGGAAGATATCAATGTAATTTTGAAAATATATGATGAAGCAACCAAAGGCAGTGACAAAATAGGAAATGTAATAAAACAGCAGGGATTCGATATTTTAAGAGGAAGAGATGAAAATGAAAATATAAGAATACAGGATATTATCTATTATGTGTGGAGTAATCCAATTTTCAATAAAAGCAGGGTAGAATCACTGGAATATGTGTTAAGTCAGTATTCAGCAAAATATGTAAAATATCCTGATAGAAAACCTATTGGAGAAAATCAGCCTAAATCAGGATTTACAGATAAGATACAGGATACATTAAATAATAGTTCAAAAAATGTAAAAGAGGGAAAAAATACCTATAAAGTAGAAAAAAATGTACTCCCTGAAAAATATGACAAGTATATGAAGGGAATAAAAGATATTGATGAAATAGTGATAAAGGTTGCTAAAAAAAATGTTTCAGATTCAGATCTTTCAAAGATTAAATGTATAAGTTTAATGAAAGAACTGTATTCAAGTGACAGTGAATATCAGAAATTCTACGAAATTGATGAAAATGGGATAAATCAATATCCATTGACTAAGCGGTTAATTGAAAATATAATAATAGAATTTTTGTCAGTTCAGACAGGATTTAAGGGAGAAAATGAGACAAAGTATTTTGATAACCATAAGTATAAAGATAGCAACGTAGTCAGAAATTATCTGTTATGGTATGTAAAAAAACAAAGAGGTATAGATATTCCTTCAAAAACAGATACGGGATTGTATAACAGGCTTGAAAAACTTGGAAAAGAAATACGGGTGACTACCCTTCTGAATGACTGGATAACCTCCAAATCAGCAATAAAAGTAAGGAATATACGGAAGATAAGTAACCTGATAGATGAGATATATGAAAATTACAGGGATAAGTCTGATTTTGAAAAAGACAGGTCAATAATGCATAAACTATTTAAGGATTGCAAGGAACTGAGAGATTATTCAGCAAATATAGATTCCATGGATATTTATTCCTTTTATAAGTCATTTTATGATTTTCAGAATATAGTAAAGCCGACAGGAGAATTATTTGTAAATGACAACTGCATGTTGAAATGTACCTTAGGAGAAGATATAAGTAAACTGGTAATAAATCAGAACAGTATAACTTTAAGGGGAGGAAAGCAGGCGAATATAAATGATAAAAAAATTTTACCATTTAAAAAATGCCGTGCAATTGGAATATGCAAACCTGAACTTTTAGGGCAATGGGAAAAAAATACAGATGTGAAGGTTGGAGAATATCCTGCATTATTGGATATTTCCACAATAAAGTGCAAATATGGAGGAACTGTCAGTATTGATGATGCAGGTCAGAAGGAAATAGGGATAGCAGAAGATAAAAAAACGGAGTTTAAAGAAAGTGTAAGGGATGCTGACTGTGTGTATAAACTGTTAGTCGATGTATGCAGGGATGTAAACAATAATTTTATGCAGACTTCATTAAAAAAATCCTGTCAGAAGTTTGCCAATGCGAAAAAATATATAAGTCAGACAGAAAATAAGTTAAAACCGTATATAAATAAAAAAACAGCTGGAATAATTACAGGAAAAGGTCTTACTGCTGAAGAAGAAAAAGAGTATAAGAAAATTGTTGAAAGTAATAAGAAAAAAATGCCAATAATGAAATCGGAGGTGACAAAGGAAAAAGAAAATGAATTAAGAGGTAAAATATTTCAGGTGTTTAGAGATTCGTATAAAAGAGTGAGGCAGCTATCTAATCCTAATATTGATACAAAAGGGATAATAAGAAAAAAAGGGATTTCCCTGTGTGATCATGAAAGAAAAAATTTTTATTCTGCAAAAATTCTACCTGCAATGGTGTATGGTTATCTGATGCAGGCTGCAAGGCTTTCAATGAAAAATGAGGAAAAGGAATTTATAAAAGCAGAACTGACTATGGATGAGAAAAATGTAAAATCTAAAATAGCAGGACTGGATAATTTTAATGTTGGAGGAAACAGACTTAATCTGAAGGGAGAGGATAAGCAGGAGACAAAAATTGGCGATATATTGACTTGGATTGGAATGGGAGGAAATTTATACGACACTACAAAAAATATACCTACTGAATGGGATATTTTGAAAATAATAAGAAAAAGTGGGAAAATATCCACAATGTGTCCTTTTAATCAGATGGAATGGAATAAAAATCATGGGAAAAATAAAATTTCTCAGACAGTAAATACAACAGCTACTAGTAATAACAAAAGTTCTTCTGAAGTTTCAGAAACTAATAAAAAGAATAATAATGAAAGTATATCCAAACCATCAAAATCCTCCAGTAGTGTAAATTCATCAAAAATAGAAAAAAGAGATGACGGCTGCAGTTCAGGAAATTGTCCGCATTTGGGAGTTCAGGGAAAATATACTTTTTATGTTGAAAGATTTGAAGAATACTATAATACAGATCCTAAAAAATGGACAGAGGCAAATGCTAAAAAGAACTCTACTATATCTTATTTTTCAATATTGGATCCTTCTGGAAAAAAATTGGAAGGATATGACGGGTATGTTATAGAACCTGGGGGACCTGATCAGATTATGGCTGATAGAAATCAGAGAATTGTGGAAGGGACACATAATTTGAGTTGGCACTATAAATCAAAAACTAAGCATTCTCCTGCTTATATGTCAATTATTATACATAGTAAAAGAATATCTTCTGATAGAGGAATATTAATACATTGGGGACTTAGCAGAGGATGGTCAACAGGTTGTTTGATACCTTCTACAGAAAAAAGCATTATGAGTGATAGAAAAATATATAAGGCAGTAAATTCAACTTCCTTATTTGATAAAATCATGAATTTTGCATATAAGGTAGAAAAAATTAATAAAAAAAGCAGAACTTCTCAGAATAAATTTGATGATGTGAAAGGTGAAGTGTCTAAAGACACTATAAAAGAGAAATCTATAAATAAAATTATTTTAGTAGTAAAAAATAATATAAAAAGAACTCTTTAATTAGAATGAAAGGTAGAAATGAAATGAAAAAAATAATACTATTTTTATTATTATTTTTATTGATTTGCTGTATAAATAAAAATCAGGAACTTAACAGCAAAAATAGTAAAAAGAATGAAAAATCAATAACAGAAAGAAAAGAGGTAGGGAAAAAATATATGTCTTATGATGAATTTAATAAAAAATATTTTTATTGGAATGGAGGTAATTCATTTTTAAGAAGTGATAGCAATAAATTAGAAAAATATATATTGAAAAAAGAGGAAAATTTGGAATCTTTTATAAATTCAGATGGAAGTGAAGTAAAAATGGAAAAGATATTAGGAAAATTTTCTTCTGAAGAAGATAGGATATTACAAATAATTAAGCTTTTAATAGAAGCTGAAATCGAAGAAAGAAAAACAATACAATTTTCCAGTTTTTATTTTAATAACAGATTTCTTGATGAACTGAGAGAAAATAGAAATAAATTGTTAAATAATTTTTATAATTCATTATTTCCCTTTCTTTTGGTTAGTTACAAAAAATATACCCTCATCATGAGATATTTTCTCATTGTAAAATTTTATCTCGTGTTATCTCGTGTTGCTGGTATTCTTTTCGGGATTATCCACTCACTTTCTTTTCCTTGCGTATAATTTTTTATAAACTCATCTTTAAATTCCTTAAATCTACCTTCTTTTATAGCTTCTCTAGAATCATTCATCAATTTTATTAAAAAGTGCAAATTATGATAAGTCGCTAATCTTTGCCCTAAAATTTCCTTCGCTTTGAATAAATGCCTAATATACCCTCTCGTATAATTTTTACAAGCGTAGCAGTCACATCCCTCATCCAAAGGTCTGTCATCCAATTCATAAGCCTTATTTTTTATAACTAAACGTCCATATTTTGTAAATACTGTTCCATGTCTTCCAATTCTTGTCGGTTGCACACAATCCATCATATCAATCCCAGATTCAACCGCTTCAAGCATATCCAATGGTTCTCCCACTCCCATCAAATATCTTGGTTTATTCTCAGGTAATTTTGGCGTAATATACTCTAAAATTCTATACATATCTTCTCGTGGCTCTCCAACTGCAAGCCCTCCCAAAGCATATCCTGCAAAATCCTCATCATATCGGGAAAGTTCCTCAAAACTTTTATCCCTTAAATCCTCGTAAATTCCACCTTGAACTATTGCAAATAATCCCTGTCTGTCCTTGTTTTTATTAGCATCAATACATCTTTTAGCCCATCTTGTAGTTCTTTCAATCGAAGGAATCAAATATTCTCTCGAAGACATTCCTGGAGGACACTCATCCAACACCATCATGATGTCACTTCCTAAATTATTCTGAATTGAAATTGATTTTTCAGGCGACAAAAAATGTTTCGATCCATCCAAATGCGATCTAAAATGCA
>ERZ773180.1206-NODE-1206-length-13402-cov-27.896756_pt1 | contig 13402 bp, 9 predicted proteins | sample MGYA00511080_ERZ773180 | MGnify/ENA primary metagenome ERZ773180 (study PRJEB29015, sample SAMEA2738175) | human oral metagenome | biome: human oral; feature: human-associated habitat; material: saliva | place: China | collected 2178 ...
GACGCCAAGTAAAGCTCAAGGGCCTGACCCCAGCAGAATACCGGGATCAGGCCCTCCAGCAAGCCGCATAACGGCTACCATTAAACGCGTCCAACTTTCGGGGCGCAGTTCAGGACGAGGCCGGGGCCGAGTCACGCGCGAGGACTCCCCTAATCGGCGGTGTTGCGGCCCACGGCGAAGGCACCGAACGCCGCGAGGAGGACCGCCACACCCATGACGGGCAGCGGAATCCAGAACAGCGTGCGCCGGGTGATCTCCAGGGCAGCCGAAACGAGAATCCCGACAAGCAGGAAAGTGTGGAAAGCACGAGACCACAGGAAGCCCTCGCTGTCGCCGCTCCACAACATAAACAGCGACATGATCACGCATACAGCGACGACCGCATAGATCGCGATGACCGTGCCCAACTGCCACACGTGACGGGCCTCCGCCTGGCCGAGCACACACAGGCTCAGATTGCCCAGGCCGGCGACAAACCCGCAGGACAAGCCGTAGACGCGGCTGCGTCCAGCCGAGCGGGCCGCGAGCGCCTTAAGCGTGAGCGAGCCGGCCACGACCATGAGGGCAATCACCAGCAGGTGAACCCAGGAGGGCCAGTAGTAGGCGAAGCCGTACAAACCGTAAGCGGGGAGCATGAGGCTCATCCTAGCGGTTCCTACGAATCAGCGGCATCACGCTGAGCTTCCTTCGCGAGAACCTCGGCGAGGTACTGGCCGGTGAAGGATTCTTCCACGGTCGCAACCTGTTCGGGTGTTCCCTCGGCGACGACCGTGCCGCCGCCTGCGCCGCCTTCGGGACCCATGTCGATGATCCAGTCGGCGCTCTTGATGACGTCCAGGTTGTGCTCGATGACGATGACCGTATTGCCCTTGTCCGCCAGGGACTGCAGGACCAGCAACAGCTTGCGGATGTCCTCGGAGTGCAGGCCGGTCGTGGGCTCGTCGAGCACGTACACCGTGCGGCCGGTCGACCGCCGCTGCAGCTCAGAGGCCAGCTTCACACGCTGCGCCTCGCCGCCCGACAGGGTCGTCGCGCTCTGGCCGAGGCGCACATAGCCCAGGCCCACCTCCACGAGCGTGTTGAGGTGGCGGGCGATGCGCGAGATCGGGGCAAAGAACTCCGCGGCCTCCGAAATGGGCATGTTGAGCACGTCCGCGACCGTCTTGCCCTTGTACTCGACCTCGAGAGTCTCGCGGTTGTAGCGCGCGCCATGGCAGACCTCGCAGGGCACGTACACGTCGGGCAGGAAGTTCATCTCGATCTTCAGGGTGCCGTCTCCCTTGCAGGACTCGCAGCGACCGCCCTTGACATTGAAGGAGAAGCGTCCCGGGCCGTAGCCGCGCACCTTCGCCTCCTGCGTCTCGGCGAAGAGCTTGCGGATCTGGTCCCACACGCCCGTGTAGGTCGCCGGGTTCGAGCGCGGCGTGCGACCGATCGGGCTCTGATCCACGTGCACGACCTTGTCGAGCTGCTCGATGCCCGTGATCGTGCGGTGGCGGCCGGGAACCATGCGCGCGCCGTTGAGGCGCGAGGCCAGGGTGCGGTACAGGATGGCGTTGACGAGCGTCGACTTACCGGAGCCGGACACGCCTGTGACGGCTGAAAAAACACCGAGCGGGAAGGACACGTCGATGTTCTTCAGGTTGTTTTCCCGCGCGCCCTTGACGGTCACGACGCGCTTCTTGTCGATCGGGCGACGCGTCGGCGGCACGATGATGCGGCGCTTGCCCGACAGGTACTGTCCGGTCAGCGACTTGCGGTTCTCAAGCAGCTCGGCCAGCGGACCCGAGTGGACGACCCACCCGCCGGTTTCGCCAGCACCGGGGCCGATATCGACGATCCAGTCGGCCGCTTCCATCGTCTCCTCGTCGTGCTCGACGACGATGAGCGTGTTGCCCAGGTCCCGCAGGCGCTCCAGGGTCGCGATGAGCTTGCGGTTGTCGCGCTGGTGCAGGCCGATCGAGGGCTCGTCGAGGACGTAGAGGACACCCACGAGGCCCGAACCGATCTGCGTGGCCAGGCGGATACGCTGCGCCTCGCCGCCCGAAAGTGTTCCGGCACCGCGCGACAGCGTCAGGTAGGTCAGTCCGACGTCGACGAGGAAGGCCAGGCGAGCCTCAATCTCGGTGAGGATGGGCGCGGCGATCGAGCGGGCGCGCTGCTCAAGCTCGACGTCCGCAAGGAACGCGCGAGCATCCGCGATCGACATGTCGGAGAGCTCCGCGATCGACTTATCGCCGATGCGCACGGCCAGAACCTCAGGCTTGAGGCGCGCGCCGTGGCATGCCGGGCACGGAATCTCGCGCATGTAAGAGTCGAGCTTTTCGGACACTGCCGCGGACTCGGTCTCCTCACGCTTGCGCTCAATGTAGTTGACGGCGCCTTCGAAGCCCGTCGAGTAGGAGCGCTCGCGACCCCAGCGGTTGCGGAACTTGACGGTGACCTCGTAGTCCTTGCCGTACAGGATCGCGTCCTTGACCTTCTTGGGCAGGGATTTCCACGGGGTCCCCATCGCAAATCCAAGTTCCTTGGAGAGGGATTCGAGGAGCTTCTTGTGGTATTTGAAGTTCGAGTTCCAGGGGATGACCGCGCCGTCGGCAAGGGAGAGCTCCTCGTCGGGGACGACCAGTTCGGGGTCAACCTCGAGACGGAAGCCGAGGCCCGCGCAGTCGGGGCACGCGCCGTAAGGTGCGTTGAAGGAGAAGGTGCGCGGCTCAATCTCGTCGAGCATCAGCGGGTGGTCGTTGGGGCACGCGCGCTTTTCGGAGAAGCGGCGACGGCGATCGGGATCGTCGGCGTCCAGGTCAACGCAGTCAATGACGACGAGGCCGTCGGAGAGGCGCAGGGCGGTTTCAACGGAATCGGTGAGGCGCTGGCGCATGCCCTCGCGCACGACGAGGCGGTCGACGACAACCTCAATGGTGTGCTTGAGCTTCTTCTCCAGCTTGGGGGCGTTTTCGAGGCGCACCATTTCATCGTCGATGATCGCGCGGGTATAGCCCTCGGAGCGCAGCTCGTCGATGAGGTCCTGGTACTCGCCCTTACGGCCGCGCACGACCGGGGAGAGCACCTGGAAGCGCGTGCCCTCATCCATCGTGCGAACTCGGTCGACGATCTGCTGCGGAGTCTGGGCCTGGATGCGGGCACCACACTCGGGGCAGTGCGCCACACCCGCGCGCGCGTAGAGCAGACGCAGGTAGTCGTGGATCTCCGTGATCGTGCCAACGGTCGAGCGCGGGTTGCGCGACGTGGACTTCTGGTCGATGGACACGGCGGGAGACAGACCCTCGATGAAGTCCACGTCGGGCTTGTCCATCTGTCCGAGGAACTGGCGCGCGTAGGAGGACAGTGACTCCACGTAGCGGCGCTGTCCCTCGGCGAAGATCGTGTCGAATGCGAGGGAGGACTTACCGGATCCGGACAGGCCGGTGAAGACGATCATGGAGTCTCGGGGCAGCTCGAGGTTCACGTCCTTGAGGTTGTGTTCACGGGCACCCTGGATGATTAGCTTGTCATGCACCCCTCGATCCTAGCCGTCCTCTAGGCAAAAGCGCGGATCAGGGCTAGTGTTGGGGTATGGCATTCTACGCAGTTGAATACGTGTACAACCCTTCAATGACGGAGACGATGGACGAAGTTCGCCCGACGCACCGCGCGTTCCTGTCCGGCCTGCTCGAGCGGGGAGTCAACATTGCGTCCGGCCCCCTCGTTGGCGAAATCCCCGGCGCCCTGATCCTCATCAACGCCGAGACCCAGGCCGACGTCGAGCGCATCCTCAACGAGGATCCCTTCTACGTCGCCGAGGTCATCCAGGCGCGCCTCATCCGCGAGTGGAACCCGGTCATCCGGGCGTTCTGATCCGCGCATTCGAACGAGGCCGGGGCCGGGTTCACCCCCGACACCGGCCTCGCTTCGTATCCGAAGGGCTTAGCCCTCCAAGGAACGCGCAAACTGGCGCGCGTAGAAGATGCGCTGAGCGACCTCGATGAGGAGGGCGGCGCACGCGCCGACGCTCAGGATCACGAGCCACTCGTATCCACTCGGCGCGACCATCGAGAAGAAGTGGCGCACGGGCGGAATCAGCACGCCGCCCACGGTCGCGGAAATGACGCTCACCAAGAGCACCCACTTCCAGGTCGACAGCGGACGCGATGTGATGACGAGCAGCCAGATGGCCCCCAGCATGAGGGAGAGAATCGCGGCCGTGGATTCGCGCGCCTGCGGCGGGCCATCGACAATGCCGAAGGCGGTGAGGGCGGCTGCCGCCAGAATGATGCCCGTCGGCATCGCGAGCGACAGCGTGCGCTTGAGGAATCCCGGCACGTAGCGGCGCGGGTTCGGCCACAGCGCCAGGAAGAACGCGGGAATACCGATGGTCAGCGAATCGATGTAGCTGAACTGGCGCGGCAGGAACGGGTATCGCCAGCCGACCAGGGCCGTCACAATGACGAGGACGGCCGCATAGGTGGTCTTGGCCAGGAACAGCGAGGATACGCGTTCCATGTTGGCGATAATGCGGCGGCCCTCCGAGAGGACACCCGGCAGCACCGAGAACTTCGAGTCCACGAGGACGATCTGCGCGACCGCCTTCGTGGCTTGCGTGCCGTTACCCATCGCAATGCCCAGGTCGGCATCCTTGAGCGCGAGGGCGTCGTTCACGCCGTCGCCCGTCATGGCCACGCAGTGATCGCGCGCCTGGAGTGCTCCGACCATCGCACGCTTCTGCTCGGGGGTCACGCGCCCGAACACGTCGTGATTCTCGATCGCGTCAATGAATGCCTCCGAGGTCAGGTCCTCGGGCAGGTCGCGCGCGTCCATGAGGCGCGCGGGCGTTCCGTCGGGGGCGGTGAGGCCCGCCTGAGCGGCCAGCGCGCCCACCGTCGTGGGGTTGTCGCCCGAGATGACACGCACGTGCACGTCCTGGGAGCGGAAGTAGTCGAGAGTCTCGGCCGCATCGGGGCGCAGATCCTCCTCGAGGACCACGAGGGCGGCCACCGCGCGCTGTGCGGGCAGTTCATCGTCGGCCACGGCCTCGTCGGCGTGGACGAGGGCCACCACGCGGGAGCCTTCCTCAGCGATGCCGCGCACCTTCGCGAGGAGCTCGGCATTGGCAGCCGAGGCCTCGTCGATAACGAACTCGGGGGCGCCGAGGATCCAGGATTCGCGCTCGCTCCCCCACGCGCTCCACTTGCGGGCCGAAGAGAAGGGGACGGACCACTCGATGCGCTCAGCCGCACCCGATCGCTCAGACTCGCCGAGGTGCTCCCAAATGGCCTCCGCCGTCGCGTTCGTGCGATCGCTTGCTGCGCTCGCCAGGGCACGAAGCACTGTGGCCTCGTCACCGGAGACGACCTCGACGCCACGAACGCGAATGCCGCCGGTGGTGAGCGTACCTGTCTTGTCGAGGCACAGGCAGTCCACACGCGCGAGGACCTCGACGGCGGGGAGTTCCTGAACGAGCACGCCGCGGCGTGCCAGCGTCGCCGAGCCGATCGCGAAGTTCATGGACGTCAGGAGCACCAGGCCCTGCGGGATCATGCCGATCACCGAGGCGACCGAGAGCACGAGGGCCTCACGCCAGTCTCCCCCATGACCGCCGGCGATGCGATTCTGCGAGTAGAAGGTCAAGACGACAATGGGAAGCAGCATGACGGAAACGACCTGCAGCACCCGGTTAATCGACGCCTGGATTTCGGAGACCGTGCGCGTGAAGGCACGCGCCTGCTCGGACAGGCCCTGCGCGTAGACGCGCTCGCCCACAGCCGTGGCCACCATACGGCCAGCACCCGCGACGACGCTCGTACCTGCCAGCAGCTGATCACCCTGCTTCTTCTTGACGGGGCGCGACTCCCCGGTCAGCAGCGACTCGTCGATTTCGAGGCCCGCCGACGACAGGACCGTGCCATCGACACTCACCTGATCGCCGAGCGTCAGATCGATGACATCGTCGAGTACAACGTCACGTGCAGGCACGACCGACAGCGTCCCGTCGCGCAGGACGGTCGCCTGTGGAGCATCGACGATGGCGAGCGAGTCGAGGGTCCGCTTGGCACGCAGCTCAGACACGATGCCGATGACGGCGTTGATGATCATGACGCCGCCGAAAATGCCATCGCGCAGGTCGCCAAACATCAGCACGATGACCGACGCAGCGACGATAATCCCATTGAACAACGTCAGGACGTTCTCACGAACGATCGACGCCACCGACCGAGAGGTACGATCCTTCACCCGGTTGACCGCGCCGCGGGCGACGCGCTCGGCGACCTCGGAGGCGCTCAGGCCACGCTCGTCAATCGTCAGTTTGTCAGCGCTCATCGGCACTCTCCTCCTCCATCGCGCTGCGAACCAGCGACGCAATCACGGTGACCACGAGAGTCACAACGATGACTCCCAGCGACACGGACACCGAGATCTCCGGTGCCCACTCGACTCCGCGACCGCCGTTGATAAACGGCAGGGTGTTGGCATGCAGCGCCTCGAGAATCAGCTTGACGCCGATAAAGCTCAGGATCACGCCGAGGCCGTAGCCCAGGTACACGAGCTTGCCGAGGAGAGCGTCCACCAGGAAAAAGAGCTGGCGCAGCCCCATGAGCGCGAACACGTTGCACGCGAACACCAGGAATGCCTGCGACGTGATGCCGAAGATCGCGGGAATCGAGTCGAAGGCAAACATGAGGTCCGCGGATCCCAGCGCGAGCACCACGACGAACAGCGGGGTGAGGTACGTGCGTCCGCCGTGGCGGTACAGCATGCGGTCGCCGATGAAGCCGTCCGTGATTGGAAGGACGCGGCGAACGACGCGGATGAAGGCGTTCTCCTCGTACTCCTCGTCGTCTCCACCACCGGTCGCGGTCTCCTTGATCTGCGAGAACGCCGTCCACAGCAGCCACACGCCGAAAATGAAGAAAACCCAGGAGAAGCGCGCGACGAGCGCGGCACCCAGCAGAATGAACACGAGGCGCAGCAGCAGTGCGATAACGATGCCGAAGAGCAGCGCCTTCTGCTGGTTTTCTCGCGGCACCCGGAACGCTTTCAGGATCAGGATGAACACAAAGAGGTTGTCCACGGACAGCGACCATTCCATCGCCCACCCGGCGTAGAACTCCTGAGCGTATAGCCAGCCGTTCGTCAGCCAGATTCCGACGCCAAACAGCGCGGCGAGGCCGACGTAGAAGAGAGTCCAGCGGGCGGCCTCGGTGGCCGTCGGGGGGTGTGGGTTACGCGCGTGCCCGAGGAAATCGAGCGCGATCAGACCGATGGCAACGAGGGCCAGAATGCCCCACGCCCACGGGTGAACAACCATGACTACCTCTTAACTATCCGACCATGTAATTCTAGCGCTGTCCCAGGGCCGGCTCACGTCACGCGCGCCGTTTACTGGAAACCGCGAGGGAGGCCACGACCGTGATCAGGATCGTCACGACGATGAAGCCTAGCGAGAACGCGATGGACGGCTCGGGGATCGCGGCTACCTCGTGCCCACCGTTGATGAAGGGCAGCTCGTTGGTGTGCAGGGCGTGGTTGATCAGCTTGAAGCCGATGAAACCGAGAATCGCGGCCAGGCCGTAGTGGAGGAACACGATGCGGTCGAGCAGGCCGTCGATGAGGAAGTAGAGCTGACGCAGGCCGAGCAGCGAGAACGCGTTGGCGGCAAACACCAGGTATGCCTCGGAGGTCAATGAGTAGATCGCGGGGATCGAGTCGACGGCGAACATGACGTCAGCGGTGCCGATCGCGATGACGCACAGCAGCATCGGCGTGATGTACGTGCGTCCGCCGTGGCGGTAGAGCATGCGCGAGCCGATGAAGCCGTCGGTGACGGGCACGACCTTCGACACCCATCGCACGATTGACGGCGGGCGGTACTCCTCGTCGTCGTCATCGCTGGATCCTTCACGGACCTGGCTGATGGCCGTCCACAGCAGCCACGCGCCGAAGAGGTAGAAGACCCACGAGAAGTTTTCGATAAGCGCGGCGCCCGCCAGGATGAAGATGAGGCGCAGAACCAGCGCAATGATGATGCCGGCGAGCAGCACCTCCTGCTGGTTTTTCCGGGGCACTCGGAAGGTGGACAGGATGATGACGAACACGAACAGGTTGTCAATACTCAGCGCTTTTTCGGTGATGTAACCACCGAGGTATTCCTGTCCGTATTGGGGTCCCCAGACCGCCCAGACGATGACGCCGAAAATGAGGGCGATCGCAATGTAGGCGACGGACCACCAGGTCGCTTCCTTAAGCGTGGGTTCGTGGGGTGTGCGGACGTGGCCGACGATGTCGACGACGATCATGGTCAGGATGATGCCAGCCAGGACAATCCAGGCGAGCGCGTGCACGTGCATAGGTGGTGCCTCCGGTACGAGTCGGGTACCGGAGGTCTCCTCCCGCCAGGGTTTCTGGCCGGTGACGCCGGAGGCCGCGCCGCACGGGCGGGCCGTCGTGATGACGACGCCACTGTTGGTGGGAGTACTCCCCTCCGCTAACACTTCTAGTCTAGTCAGACACAGCGAGGGGTGCACTCACCCGGGCACGTGGCGTCTGTCGCTCGGCCGAATCGTGGGCCACGGGGACGAGGCCGTCGCGTGCTCGCGTGAGCCTGCCGGCGGCGTCTGGTCGGCTCAGTGAGCACGCTTCATGGCGCGCAGTTCCTTCTTGAGATCCTCGATTTCGTCGCGTAGGCGCGCCGCGACCTCGAACTGGAGGTGCTGGGCGGCGGTCATCATCTGGGCAGACAGCTCCTCGATGAGTTCGGCGAGCTCGGCCTCCGCGCGCTGACCAGGATTCGAGACGGGAGGCGTCGCGGCCGCACCTCGGTCGCGTGCGCTCTTCTCCTTGCGATACCCGCCCTCGAGGAGGGACTGCGTGTCGACCTGCTCCCGGGCGAGCATGTCGGTCACGTCCGAGATCTTCTTGCGCAGCGGCTGCGGGTCGATGCCGTGATCCTTGTTGTAGGCGATCTGGATCTCGCGGCGGCGCATCGTCTCGGAGATGGCCTCGTTCATGGAGTCCGTCATGTTGTCGGCGTACATGTGGACCTCGCCGGACACGTTTCGTGCGGCGCGACCGATCGTCTGGATAAGCGAGCGGGTCGAGCGCAGGAAGCCTTCCTTGTCGGCGTCGAGGATGGACACGAGGGAGACCTCGGGCAGATCCAGGCCCTCGCGCAAGAGGTTGATGCCCACGAGCACGTCGAAGGTACCCAGGCGCAGTTCGCGCAGCAGCTCGACGCGGCGCAACGTGTCGACGTCGGAGTGCAGGTATTCGACCTTGACGCCGCGCTCGGCCAAGTAGGTGGTCAGTTCCTCGGCCATCTTCTTCGTGAGGGTGGTGACAAGGACGCGCTCGTCGCGTTCGACGCGCAGGCGTACCTGTTCGAGGAGGTCGTCGATCTGCCCCTCAGTGGGCTTGACGACGACGAGCGGATCGACCAGGCCCGTCGGGCGAATAATCTGCTCGACCACCCCGTCGGAGCGTTCGAGCTCGTAGGGGCCGGGCGTCGCGGACAGGTAGACGGTTTGGCCGATGCGCGCCGTGAACTCGTCCCATTTGAGCGGGCGGTTGTCCATCGCGGAGGGCAGGCGGAACCCGTAGTCGACGAGGGTGCGCTTGCGCGACATGTCGCCCTCGAACATCGCGCCGATCTGGGGGACGGTCACGTGCGACTCGTCAATGATCAGCAGGAAGTCGTCCGGGAAGTAGTCCAGGAGGGTGTGCGGCGGCGTGCCGGGTCCGCGCCCATCGATGTGACGCGAGTAGTTTTCCACGCCCGAGCACGACCCGATTTCCTTGAGCATCTCCAGGTCGAAGGTGGTACGCATGCGCAGGCGCTGCTCCTCGAGGAGCTTATTCTGGCCGCGGAACCACGCGAGGCGATCGTCGAGCTCGTCCTCAATCGAAGCGATCGCCTTCTTCATGCGCTCCTCGCCGGCGACGTAGTGCGAGGCGGGGAACAGGTAGGTGTGGTCGACTTCGGAGATGACGTCGCCCGTGAGCGGGTGCAGAACCGCGAGGGAATCAATCTCGTCGCCGAACATCTCGATGCGGATCGCGAGTTCCTCATACACGGGGATGATCTCGATCGTGTCGCCGCGCACGCGGAAGGTACCGCGCGTAAACGCCATGTCGTTGCGCACGTACTGCATGGCGACGAAGCGTCGCAGCAGCACATCGCGATCGATGATCATGCCGCGGCTCAGCTCGATCATGCGCGCCACGTACTCCTCTGGGGTGCCGAGGCCGTAGATGCAGGACACCGAGGAGACGACGACCGTGTCACGGCGGGTAAGCAGGGAGTTCGTAGCGCTGTGACGCAGGCGCTCGACCTCGTCGTTGATCGAGGAATCCTTCTCGATGAACGTGTCCGTCTGCGGGACGTAGGCCTCGGGCTGGTAGTAGTCGTAATAGGACACGAAGTACTCGACCGCGTTGCCCGGCAGGAGCTCGCGGAACTCGGCGGCGAGCTGCGCGGCGAGGGTCTTGTTCGGCTCGAGGACCAGCGCGGGTCGTTGCAGCTCCTCGATGAGCCAGGCGGTGGTCGCGCTCTTACCCGTGCCCGTCGCACCCATGAGGACGACGTCCTGCTCGCCGTCGCGAATGCGCGCGGCCAGCTCTCGGATCGCCTTAGGCTGGTCGCCCGACGGCGTGTATGGGGAGATAACCTCGAAGGGCTTGTTCTGGCGGATGACGGGGGTTTCGCTCACTCCCCTACGCTACCGCCCACGCCCTGACATCGCGCGGAGGACCCGCCCGGGTGCGCGGCGAGCGACAGTGTGCCCCGGCCTCGTCGTTTGCCCCCTAGAGATCGGCGATCAGCCAGCGCCGCCACACCCGGGACGCGACCTGCCGCAGGTCCTCGGGGCTGCCGCAGTTGTCGATCCACACGTGCGCGATTGCGCGGCGCTGGCGTGACGAGGCCTGGGCACGGATGCGAGCGCGCGCATCCTCGGGCGACACTCCCCTGCCCTCCAAGCGCGCGATCCGCGCCTCGATGGGGGCGTCGACGATGACGACGGCATCAAAACGCTCCGCCCCTGCCCCCTCGACGAGAAGCGGGACGTCATAGACCGCGAGCGAACCGGCGGGGGCGGCGCTCAGGATCTGCCAGGCGCGACGCTCGATGGCGGGGTGCGTGATGGCGTTGAGGGCTGCGACGCGCTCGTCGGCATTGTCACCGGCGAAGACACGACGCGCGAGGCCCGCGCGATCGAGGGTCCCGTCAGGCCGAATCAGGTCCGCCCCGAAGCGCGCGGCGACCTCGGCGAGGGTGCTGTGCCCGGGCTCCATGATCTCGCGCGCGATGGCGTCGGCGTCCGCGACGATGGCACCCAACGAGGCGAAGGCGGCGGTCACCGTGGATTTGCCGGAGCCGATCCCACCGCTGACCGCGACCACGCGGGAGGGGCCCTCTGTGCGCGCCGGGCCCAGTGGGCGCAGGAGTGTGGCGGAGCATTCTCCGTAAGAAAGCGACGTCGTCATGGCGCCAGCGTATCCCTCCTGCGGTTGCGCATACGTACCCTCATGCAAGAATTGGTCCTGTTAAAGCCCCCACAACACAGCGAGTAGCAGTGACGCACACAGTCAACGACGATTCCACCCAGCGCTCAGGTACCGCGGTCCTCATCGCGACCTCACTGACCCTCTTCTCCATGTTCTTTGGGGCCGGTAACCTTATTTTCCCGCCGATTATGGGCGCGTCCGCCGGCTCGAACTTTACCCCCGCGATCATCGGCTTCCTCATCGCCGGCGTCGCCCTGCCCGTCGTCTCCATCATCACGATCGCCCTGTCGGGCACCGACATGCGCGACCTCGTCAGCCGCGCGGGCACGTACTTCGGCCTCGTTTTCTCGGTGCTGGTCTACCTCTCCATCGGAGCCTTCTACGCGCTCCCACGCACGGGGGCCGTCTCCTTTTCCACGGCCGTCGCACCCGTTATCGGCACACAGTCCACCGTTGCATCGATCATCTTCAACCTGATCTTCTTCGCCATCGCCTTTTACCTGTGTTGGAACCCGACCAACATCATCGACAGCCTCGGCAAGGTGCTCACCCCGATCCTGCTGGGCCTGCTCGTCCTCCTCGTCTTCCTCTGCCTGGCGTCCCTGCCGGCTTCACACGACGCTCCCACGGGCGAATACGTCCACAACCCGCTGGCCGCCGGCCTGCTGGAAGGCTACATGACGATGGATTCCATCGCAGCCCTGGCCTTCGGCATCATCGTCGTGACGTCGCTGGGGCACACGGGCGGCGGTATCGGAGCCAAGGTCGTTCGGCGTACCTCCACCGCGGCAGTTATCGCTGGGGCGCTCCTGGGCGTGGTCTACGTCGGCCTGGGCCTGATCGGGCACGTCATCCCCAACGCACAGAGCTACACGGACGGTGCGAGCCTCCTGGCCGATGCGGCGCGCTCGACGATGGGCTGGCCCGGTCAGATAGTCTTCGGTCTCATCGTGCTCACCGCATGCATGACGACCGCCGTAGGCCTCATCGCCGCCACGTCGGAGTTCTTTAACCGCTTGCTGCCCTCGATCTCCTACCGGGCGTGGATGATCCTCTTCACGCTTATCTCCTTCGTACTGGCATCCACGGGCCTGTCCTCAGTGCTGGCGATCGCGGTGCCGATCATCACCTTCCTCTATCCGATCGCCATCACGGTCGTCTTCATGACGATCGTGAGCCACCCCTTCCGTCTCGCCACGCCCGCGATGTGGACCTTCCGCCTGGGCACGTGGACGGCCGCCGCCTGGTCGGGGGCGACGACGCTGGCGCAGGTCGGCGTCGCCACCGACCGTATCAACTCCCTGCTCATGTGGAGTCCCCTCCAGGCCAACCAGCTCGGCTGGATCCTCCCCACCATCGTCGCGGCGTTGATCGGCGCGTGCGTTGACGTGGCGCTGTTGAAGCGCTCGGCGGCCTGACCTGCGTCGGCCACAGACCCCGCACGGCATCGGCGAGCGGGGGATCGTTATCTGTACGACGAGGAACGATGTAAACCGAGCAAAAGTCGCACGTAATTTACATCGGTCAGTTTTCGAGATGTGCTCAAAACGTTGCAATTCGAACGACGCGATTTCAGTGTTTGAAATACTCGCACGGGAATTACGTGCGAGATTGCTGAGCAACTAGGCCGGCCGATTGGAAGCCTCCGCGAGGCCTCGGGGCCTGGCAGGACTTCGGGACGAGGCGCACCGAGCGAAGCTCGCGGCGCGGACGGCGAGCGGGCCTCACGGCGGTCGGCCATCTAACGGCACGTCAAGCAAAAAGTGGTGGTCCCCAGGAAAACCTGGGGACCACCACTCATGCGTTCACTGCCGTGAACCGACGAGTTGAAGCTCAGTCTAAGCGACCGATTCAGTTGTTCGTCAGCTTCTCACGCAGCGCGGCCAGGGCCTCGTCGGACGCA
>ERZ773180.1207-NODE-1207-length-13389-cov-39.925829_pt1 | contig 13389 bp, 8 predicted proteins | sample MGYA00511080_ERZ773180 | MGnify/ENA primary metagenome ERZ773180 (study PRJEB29015, sample SAMEA2738175) | human oral metagenome | biome: human oral; feature: human-associated habitat; material: saliva | place: China | collected 2178 ...
CACCGACCACAATTGGTCCGATGATAGTTTTGAGTACTAATTCCATCATGGGCTATCTCACCTCCTTTCGCAGGCGGTGTAGAAGTGCCGAACAATATTATACCACATAAGTGCTAAACTTAGGAGTCACCCAATCAGGTGGCTTTTTTGTTTGTGGCTTGGTTTTTTGATATAATAGAGCCATGAGTAGAATTTTAGATAATGAGGTAATGGGGGACGAGGAGTTAGTAGAACGCACGCTCCGTCCTCAGTACTTACGTGAATATATTGGGCAGGACAAGGTCAAGGATCAGCTCCAAATCTTTATCGAAGCTGCCAAAATGCGGGATGAAGCGCTGGATCATGTGCTCTTATTTGGCCCTCCAGGCTTGGGAAAAACGACCATGGCTTTTGTTATTGCCAACGAACTAGGTGTCAATCTCAAGCAAACGTCTGGGCCTGTCATTGAAAAAGCCGGTGATCTGGTAGCGATTTTGAATGACTTGGAGCCTGGGGATGTCCTTTTTATTGATGAGATTCATCGCTTGCCCATGTCTGTGGAAGAGGTGCTTTATAGTGCCATGGAGGACTTCTACATTGATATCATGATTGGTGCTGGTGAAGGCAGTCGCAGCGTTCATTTGGAGTTGCCACCTTTCACTTTGATTGGTGCGACGACTCGGGCTGGTATGCTCTCAAATCCGCTACGGGCACGTTTTGGGATTACAGGTCATATGGAGTATTATGCTCATGCTGACTTGACGGAAATTGTCGAGCGGACGGCAGATATTTTTGAGATGGAAATCACCCATGAGGCAGCGTCTGAGTTGGCCCTACGTAGTCGTGGAACTCCCCGTATTGCCAATCGTCTCCTCAAGCGCGTGCGCGATTTTGCCCAGATTATGGGGAATGGGACTATAGATGATCTTATTACCGATAAGGCTTTGACTATGCTGGATGTTGACCATGAAGGTCTAGACTATGTGGACCAGAAAATCCTTCGCACCATGATTGAGATGTACGGTGGTGGTCCTGTTGGTCTAGGAACTCTTTCTGTTAACATAGCAGAAGAACGTGAGACAGTTGAAGACATGTATGAGCCTTACTTGATTCAAAAAGGTTTTATTATGCGAACACGTTCTGGACGGGTAGCAACTGCTAAGGCATATGAGCATTTGGGGTATGAGTACAATGAAAAATAAGCAAGAAATCCTAGAGGCTTTTAGAAAAAATCCAGATATGATGGCTATTCTGACTATCACCCGAAACCTTGGTCTGAAAGACTCGTGGTTGGCAGCAGGTTCTGTCAGAAATTTTATCTGGAATCTCTTGTCAGACAAATCCCCTTTTGACTGTGAAACAGATGTGGACGTCATTTTCTTTGATCCTGATATTTCTTACGAGGAAACCTTGTCCCTAGAGAAAAAACTGCGAGAGGATTTTCCTCAGTACCAGTGGGAATTGAAAAATCAGGTCTATATGCATCAGCACAGTCCTCACACTGCTCCCTATACCAGTTCTCGTGATGCTATGAGTAAGTATCCAGAACGATGTACGGCAGTTGGACTGCGCTTGAATGAAGAATCCGATTTTGAACTCTATGCACCTTATGGTTTGGAGGATATTTTGAATTTTCAAGTTCGTCCAACTCCTCATTTTTTAGAGAATGAAGACCGAATGGAACTTTATCGAACACGTCTATCCAAGAAAAATTGGCAGGATAAATGGAAAAATTTGATTTTTAAAACTTCTTAAGGAAACTTTAAGCTAGGAAGTGTATACTAAGTTCATAAGTTAAGAAGACCTTAACTTAAACTCCTAAAACTTTTTCATAATAATCTCCCTATAAAAATAAAGTCGCCCAATCAGGCGGCTTATTTTTTTTGAAATGGGCTTTGTGTCTGAGAATAAATAGCTTAGTGATAGAAGAAAATAGGGAAATATGGTATAATGAAACGATAGATTTTTGAATAGGAATAAGATCATGTTTGGATTTTTTAAGAAAGATAAGGCTGTGGAAGTAGAGGTTCCGACACAGGTTCCTGCTCATATCGGCATCATCATGGATGGCAATGGCCGTTGGGCTAAAAAACGTATGCAACCGCGAGTTTTTGGACACAAGGCGGGCATGGAAGCATTGCAAACTGTGACCAAGGCAGCCAACAAACTAGGCGTCAAGGTGATTACGGTATACGCTTTTTCTACGGAAAATTGGACCCGTCCAGATCAGGAAGTCAAGTTTATCATGAACTTGCCAGTAGAGTTTTATGACAATTATGTCCCGGAACTGCATGCGAATAATGTTAAGATTCAAATGATTGGGGAGACAGACCGCCTACCTAAGCAAACCTTTGAAGCTCTGACTAAGGCTGAGGAATTGACTAAGAACAACACCGGTTTGATTCTTAATTTTGCCCTCAACTATGGTGGGCGTGCTGAGATTACACAGGCTCTTAAATTGATTTCTCAGGATGTGTTAGATGCCAAAATCAACCCAGGTGATATCACAGAGGAATTGATTGGCAACTATCTCTTCACCCAGCATTTGCCTAAGGACTTACGAGACCCAGACTTGATTATCCGTACTAGTGGAGAATTGCGTTTGAGCAACTTCCTTCCATGGCAGGGCGCCTATAGTGAGCTCTATTTTACGGACACCTTGTGGCCTGATTTTGACGAGATAGCCTTGCAGGAAGCCATTCTTGCCTACAATCGTCGTCATCGTCGATTTGGAGGAGTTTAGGAGGAAATATGACACAGGATTTACAAAAAAGAACCTTGTTTGCAGGGGTTGCCCTGGCTATTTTCCTACCAATTTTGATGATTGGGGGACTCTTGCTTCAGATAGCAATTGGAATCATAGCCATGCTGGCAATGCATGAACTTTTGAAGATGAGAGGTCTAGAGACCATGACGATGGAGGGCCTTTTGACCCTCTTTGCAACCTTTGCCTTGACCATTCCCTTGGAAAATTATCTGACTTTTTTACCAGTTGATGGGAATGTGGTTGCTTATAGTGTTTTGATTTCAATCATGTTAGGAACGACTGTTTTTAGCAAGTCCTATACGATTGAGGATGCTGTTTTCCCTCTGGCTATGAGTTTTTATGTGGGCTTTGGTTTTAATGCTCTATTAGATGCTAGAATTGCAGGTTTAGATAAGGCATTATTAGCCTTGTGTATCGTCTGGGCGACAGACAGTGGTGCCTATCTTGTAGGAATGAACTATGGTAAACGAAAATTAGCTCCGACAGTTTCTCCAAATAAAACCTTTGAGGGTGCCTTGGGTGGTATTTTAGGCGCTATTTTAGTAACCATCATCTTTATGATAGTTGACAGTACAGTTGCTCTTCCATATGGAATTTACAAGATGTCAGTCTTTGCTATTTTCTTTAGCATTGCTGGACAATTTGGTGATTTACTAGAAAGTTCGATCAAGCGTCACTTTGGTGTTAAGGATTCTGGGAAATTTATCCCTGGACATGGTGGTGTTTTGGATCGTTTCGATAGTATGTTACTTGTATTTCCAATCATGCACTTATTTGGACTCTTTTAATCAAAAGACGGAGGAAACACTATGCTAGGAATTTTAACCTTTATTCTGGTTTTTGGGATTATTGTAGTGGTGCACGAGTTCGGACACTTCTACTTTGCCAAGAAATCGGGTATTCTAGTGCGTGAATTTGCCATCGGTATGGGACCCAAAATCTTTGCTCATATTGGCAAGGATGGAACAGCCTATACCATTCGCATCTTGCCTCTTGGGGGCTATGTCCGCATGGCCGGTTGGGGTGATGATACAACTGAAATCAAGACAGGAACTCCTGTCAGTTTGACACTTGCTGAGGACGGTAAGGTTAAACGTATCAATCTTTCAGGTAAAAAATTGGATCAAACAGCTCTTCCTATGCAGGTGACCCAGTTTGATTTTGAAGACAAGCTCTTTATCAAGGGCTTGGTTCTGGAAGAAGAAAAAACATTTGCAGTGGATCACGATGCAACGGTTGTGGAAGCAGATGGAACGGAGGTTCGGATTGCTCCCTTAGATGTTCAATATCAAAATGCGACTATCTGGGGGAAACTGATTACCAACTTTGCAGGACCTATGAACAACTTTATCTTAGGTATTGTTGTTTTCTGGATTTTAATCTTCATGCAGGGTGGTGTCAGAGATGTTGATACCAATCAGTTCCATGTTATGCCCCAAGGGGCCTTGGCTAAGGTAGGAGTCCCAGAAACGGCACAAATTACCAAGATTGGCTCACATGAGATTAGTAACTGGGAAAGTTTGATTCAGGCTGTGGAAGCAGAAACCAAAGACAAGACAGCCCCGACCTTGGATGTGACTATTTCTGAAAAGGGGAGTGACAAACAAGTTACGGTTACCCCAGAAGAAAATCAAGGACGTTACTTTCTAGGTGTTCAACGGGGAATTAAGTCAGATTTTCTGTCCATGTTTGTAGGTGGTTTTACAACCGCTGCCGACTCAGCTATCCGAATTCTATCAGCTCTGAAAAATCTGATTTTCCAACCGGATTTGAACAAGCTAGGTGGACCTGTTGCCATCTTTAAGGCAAGTAGTGATGCTGCTAAAAATGGAATTGAGAATGTCTTGTACTTCTTGGCAATCATTTCTATCAATATTGGGATTTTTAATCTGATTCCGATTCCAGCTTTGGATGGTGGTAAGATTGTGCTCAATATCCTAGAAGCTATCCGCCGCAAACCATTAAAACAAGAAATTGAAACCTATGTCACCTTGGCCGGAGTGGTCATCATGGTTGTCTTGATGATTGCTGTGACCTGGAATGACATTATGCGACTCTTTTTTAGATAATCGAGGAATATTATGAAACAAAGTAAAATGCCTATCCCAACGCTTCGCGAAATGCCAAGCGATGCTCAAGTTATCAGCCACGCTCTTATGTTGCGTGCTGGTTATGTTCGTCAAGTATCTGCAGGTGTTTATTCTTACCTACCACTTGCCAACCGTGTGATTGAAAAAGCCAAAAACATCATGCGCCAAGAATTCGACAAGATTGGTGCCGTTGAGATGTTGGCTCCTGCCCTTCTTAGTGCAGAATTGTGGCGCGAATCAGGTCGTTACGAAACTTACGGTGAAGACCTTTATAAACTAAAAAACCGTGAAAAATCAGACTTTATCCTAGGTCCAACTCACGAAGAAACCTTTACAGCTATTGTCCGTGATTCTGTTAAGTCTTACAAGCAATTGCCACTCAACCTTTATCAAATCCAGCCTAAGTATCGTGATGAAAAACGCCCACGTAATGGACTTCTTCGTACACGTGAGTTCATCATGAAAGATGCTTACAGTTTCCACGCTAACTATGATAGCTTGGACAGTGTTTATGATGAGTACAAGGCTGCTTATGAGCGTATTTTCACACGTAGTGGTTTAGATTTCAAGGCTATCATCGGTGACGGTGGAGCTATGGGTGGTAAGGACAGCCAAGAATTTATGGCCATTACACCTGCTCGTACGGACCTTGACCGCTGGGTTGTTTTGGACAAGTCAGTTGCCTCATTTGACGAAATTCCTGCAGAAGTGCAAGAAGAAATCAAGGCAGAATTGCTCAAATGGATGGTCTCTGGTGAAGATACCATTGCTTACTCAAGTGAATCTAGCTATGCGGCTAACTTGGAAATGGCAACAAACGAGTACAAACCAAGCAACCGTGTCGTTGCTGAAGAAGAAGTGAGTCGTGTTGCAACACCAGATGTTAAATCAATCGATGAAGTTGCAGCCTTCCTCAACGTTCCAGAAGAACAAACAATTAAAACTCTCTTCTACATGGCAGATGGTGAGCTTGTTGCAGCCCTTCTAGTTGGAAATGATCAACTTAACGAAGTCAAGTTGAAAAACCACTTGGGAGCAGATTTCTTTGACGTTGCTAGCGAAGAAGAAGTGGCGAATCTTGTTCAAGCAGGATTCGGTTCACTTGGACCAGTTGGTTTGCCAGAGAATATTAAAATCATTGCAGACCGTAAGGTGCAAGATGTTCACAATGCAGTTGTCGGTGCTAACGAAGATGGCTACCACTTGACTGGTGTGAACCCAGGTCGTGATTTTACTGCAGAATATGTGGATATCCGTGAAGTTCGTGAGGGTGAAATTTCCCCAGACGGACAAGGTGTCCTTAACTTTGCGCGTGGTATCGAAATTGGTCACATCTTCAAACTCGGCACTCGCTATTCAGCAAGCATGGGAGCAGATGTTTTGGATGAAAATGGCCGTGCTGTGCCAATTATCATGGGATGTTACGGTATCGGTGTCAGTCGTCTCCTTTCAGCAGTGATGGAGCAACACGCTCGCCTCTTTGTTAACAAAACGCCAAAAGGTGAATACCGTTACGCATGGGGAATCAACTTCCCTAAAGAATTGGCACCATTTGATGTGCACTTGATTACTGTTAATGTCAAGGACGAAGAAGCGCAAGCCTTGACAGAAAAGCTTGAAGCAAGCTTGATGGGAGCTGGTTACGAAGTCTTGACAGATGACCGCAACGAGCGTGTCGGAGTCAAATTCAGTGATAGCGACTTGATTGGATTGCCAATCCGTATTACTGTTGGGAAGAAAGCGGCCGATGGCATCGTAGAAGTGAAGATTAAAGCGACTGGTGACACTATCGAAGTTCATGCAGATAACGTGCTTGAAACGCTTGAAATTCTCAGCAAGAAATAAAAACTATAATCAGAAGAAAAACAAGGAAAAAATGTAACTAGTTTTTACCTTGTTTTTTCTGTATAATGGGAAAAATGAGTAGATAAAGAGGTAAATGTATGCTAAGATTTCCAAAGGATTTTGTCTGGGGATCCTCTACTTCTGGGCCACAGACAGAAGGACGTATAGCTGGTGACGGTAAGGGAGATAATCTCTGGGATTATTGGTACCAAGTGGAGCCAAATCGATACTATAATGGAATTGGTCCAGATAAGACATCGACCTTTTATGCAAATTGGGAACAGGATATCGAGCTTTTATTAGAGACTGGTCACACAGCCTTTCGGACTTCTATTCAGTGGTCACGGATTTTTCCACAAGGACGTGGGGAAGTCAATCCTCAAGGTGTGGATTTCTATCGTAAGGTTTTTGAGGCTATTAAGGCTAAAGGGATTCGTCTTTTAGTCAATCTTTATCATTTTGATCTGCCTTTTGCCCTTCAAGAGGATGGTGATGGTTGGGAAAATAAGGCGACTGTCTCAGCCTATGAAGACTATGCTCGTTTTTGTTTTGAGACCTACGGAGATTTAGTGGATCAATGGATTACCTTTAACGAGCCCATCGTTCCTGTGGAATTTGGATATTTTTACGATGCCCATTATCCACATAAGATGGATGCAGAGGCAGCCGTTAAAGTAGCCTATCACACACAATTGGCTAGCAGTCGGGCAGTCAAGGCTTGCCATGAACTCTTGCCTAATTCCAAAATTGGGATTGTCCTCAACTTGACACCGGCTTATCCACGTAGCCAGCATCCTGCTGATGTCAAGGCTGCTCGTATTGCGGACCTTTTTCAGGCCCAATCTTTCTTAGACCCGTCTGTCTTGGGGACTTATCCACAGGAGTTGGTAGAACTCTTGCATGAACACGGTCTTTTACCTGATACTACAGAGGAAGAGTTGGAGCTCATTCGTGACAATACGGTAGATTTTCTTGGTGTCAACTACTATCAACCTTTGCGTGTTATGGCGCCTCGATTTGCTAAGCATCCAGAGAGTCCACTCTTACCAGAACATTTTTACGAGCCTTATGTGATGCCTGGACGTAAAATCAATCCTCACCGTGGCTGGGAGATTTATGAGCAAGGGATTTATGACATTGCCCAAAATATTAAGGAAAATTATGGCAATATTGAGTGGATGTTGACAGAGAATGGTATGGGTGTTGAAGGAGAGGAAAAATTCCGTCAAGATGGAATGATTCAAGATGATTATCGTATTGACTTTGTAAAAGGTCATCTTCGTGAACTGCACCGTGCCATTGAAGACGGAGCCAATTGTAAGGGATACTTAATTTGGACCTTTATCGATTGTTGGTCATGGCTCAACAGCTATAAAAACCGCTATGGTTTGGTCGAATTAGACTTGGAAACGCAAGAACGTCGTCTGAAAAAATCAGGGCACTGGTTCAAGGAATTAAGCGATAATAATGGATTTTAAAAAAGGACTCTGGCTGATTATCCCAATTGGTCAGAGTTTTTTGTTTACAAGAAGTTAATGTGAACTATACCAATTTTTACTCTTGACAAGTGAAAGAAACAAGTATATACTGTTTTTGCTAATTCTATAAAAGAGGAATTAGACTATACCAATTTTAAGGGGAAAGCACAGCTTGCCTGTGTCGTATATACTATGTGTGGAATTGTTGGTGTTGTTGGAAACACAAATGCAACTGATATTTTGATTCAAGGGCTTGAAAAGCTCGAATACCGTGGCTATGATTCTGCGGGAATTTTTGTCCTAGGTGGTGCTGAAAATCACCTAGTCAAGGCTGTAGGTCGTATCGCAGAATTGTCTGCTAAGACAGCTGGTGTTGAGGGAACAACTGGTATCGGACATACTCGTTGGGCAACTCACGGGAAACCAACTGAGGACAATGCTCACCCACACCGCTCTGAGACAGAACGTTTTGTCTTGGTTCACAATGGGGTGATTGAGAACTATCTTGAAATCAAGGAAGAATACCTTGCAGGTCACCACTTCAAAGGGCAAACAGATACTGAAATCGCTGTTCACTTGATTGGAAAATTTGCGGAAGAAGATGGTTTGTCAGTTCTTGAAGCCTTCAAAAAAGCTCTTCACATCATCCGTGGTTCTTATGCCTTTGCCTTGGTTGACTCACAAGATCCTGAAGTCATCTATGTGGCTAAGAATAAATCACCACTTTTGATTGGTCTTGGACAAGACTATAACATGGTCTGCTCAGATGCCATGGCTATGATTCGTGAAACCAACCAGTACATGGAAATTCATGACCAAGAGTTGGTAATCGTCAAGGCTGATAGCGTGGAAGTTCAAGACTATGATGGTAACAGTCGTGAACGTGCTAGCTACACTGCGGAACTTGACTTGTCAGATATTGGTAAGGGAACTTACCCTTACTACATGCTCAAGGAAATTGATGAGCAACCAACGGTTATGCGTAAACTCATCCAAGCCTACACAGATGAGGCTGGTCAGGTTGTCGTAGACCCAGCTATCATCAAGGCTGTTCAAGACGCAGACCGTATCTACATCCTTGCAGCTGGAACATCTTACCATGCAGGATTTGCTTCTAAGAAGATGTTGGAAGAATTGACTGATACGCCAGTGGAACTTGGAATCTCATCTGAGTGGGGCTACGGTATGCCACTTCTCAGCAATAAACCACTCTTCATCTTTATCAGTCAGTCTGGTGAAACAGCGGATAGCCGTCAGGTTTTGGTTAAGGCCAATGAAGTGGGAATCCCAAGCTTGACAGTGACAAACGTCCCTGGTTCAACTCTTTCACGTGAAGCTAACTATACCATGCTGCTTCATGCAGGTCCTGAAATTGCTGTAGCATCAACCAAGGCCTATACAGCGCAAATCGCAGCCCTTGCCTTCCTGGCAAAAGCAGTCGGAGAAGCAAATGGAAATGCCAAAGCGAAAGCCTTTGATTTGGTTCATGAGTTGTCAATCGTAGCTCAGTCTATCGAATCAACTCTTTCAGAGAAAGAAGATATTGAAGCCAAGGTTCGTGAGCTTCTTGAAACAACTCGTAACGCCTTTTACATCGGGCGTGGTCAGGATTACTATGTAGCCATGGAAGCAAGTCTCAAGCTCAAAGAGATTTCTTACATCCAGTGTGAAGGCTTTGCAGCAGGAGAACTTAAGCACGGAACCATTGCCTTGATTGAAGAAGGAACGCCTGTCTTGGCCCTCTTGTCAGATCCAGTCCTTGCTAACCATACTCGTGGAAATATCCAAGAGGTCGCAGCCCGTGGTGCCAAAGTCCTCACTATCGCAGAAGAAAATGTTGCTAAAGAGACAGATGATATCGTCCTTACGACTGTACATCCATACCTCTCACCAATTTCAATGGTTGTACCAACGCAATTGGTCGCTTACTTTGCAACCCTGCACCGTGGGCTTGATGTGGATAAACCACGTAACCTTGCTAAATCAGTAACGGTAGAATAAGTTAAAAAAGTCTAGTTTATCTAGGCTTTTTCTTGTGAGCAAATCGGTTGCTTGTACTCAAGATTCGTGTTAGAATAATTTTTCAAATTGAAGGACAGAAATAGACAGGGAGAATCACAATGGTAGAATTGGGAATTTCAACATTTGGGGAAACAACGGAGCTTGAAGGGACTGGGCAAACTTACAGTCATGCCGAACGTATTCGCCAGTTGCTGGCAGAGATTGAGCTAGCTGACAAGGTTGGTTTGGATGTATATGGGATTGGTGAGCACCATCGAGCGGATTTTGCAGTATCAGCCCCAGAGATTGTCCTGGCAGCTGGGGCAGTCAATACCAAGAAAATCCGTTTGACCAGTGCAGTCAGCATTCTCTCAAGTATGGATCCGATTCGCTTGTTCCAACAATATGCCACTATCGATGCTTTGTCAAATGGCCGAGCGGAGATTATGGCTGGAAGGGGTTCTTTCACGGAATCTTTTCCCTTGTTTGGATGTGATTTGAAAGACTACGAAGCCCTTTTTGATGAGAAATTAGATTTGCTTCAGTTAGTCAATGAAAAGACCAAGTTAGATTGGCAAGGTCGATTGACCCAAACAATCTCTGGCAAAGAAGTCTATCCTCGTCCAGTTCAGGACAAATTACCCTTGTGGATAGCGACAGGTGGTCATGTCGAATCAACAGTGAAGATTGCTCAGGCAGGTCTACCGATTGTTTATGCCATTATTGGTGGCAATTCGCGTTATTTTAAAAAGTTGATTCAGGCTTATCGTGAGATTGGGAGCGAAGCGGGTTATGACAGTCATGAACTAAAGGTTGGAGCTCATTCTTGGGGCTGGATTGCTGAAGATGGCGAGCAGGCTGTGAAAGATTATTTCCATCCGACCAAGCAAGTAGTAGATGCTATTTCCAAAGACCGTTCGCACTGGCAGGAATTGCGTTATGAGCAATATTTGGAGCAAGTTGGACCCAATGGTGCCATGTTTGTGGGCAATCCAGATCAGGTGGCAGAAAAATTGATTCGCATGATTGAGAATTTAGGTTTGGACCGTTTCATGCTCCATCTACCGCTTGGTTCTATGCCTCATGAACAAGTTCTAAGAGCTATTGAACTCTTCGGAACACAAGTAGCACCCAGAGTCCGGGCTTACTTTGACATGAAAGAGGTTTAATAAAAAATACTAATCAAATGCATTATAACCACAAATATTGTACAAAAAATAATCCCCCGAGACTTAATGCTTGGGGGATTTTTCTATAGGAGGGCTAGTTTAGTTCTCTTTTTTGTTTTTTAGCAAGAACCCGAGACCTAGAAGGGCGAGGAGACTAATTCCTGCCAACAGGAGTTTGTGATCGTTTTTGGTTCCTGTATTTGGAAGTTCAGCTTGTTTAGCTGGGGTTGCAGGTATATTTTCCTTGCTAGAGTTTTCTACAGCTCCGTTTTGAATAGCTTCACTTACAGATGATGCTTGTGCTTCTTGTGCTGGTTGTTCAGCTTGCGAATCAGTTGTAGCTTGGCTAGGTTTATTTTCCACATCAGCTACTTTTTCATCTGGTTTAGTAGAATCAGGTTTAGCTTGTGGAGCTGGATCTGGAGCTGGAGTTTGCTGTTCCGGTTTGTTTGATCGGTTTGGAATATCGCTTGTACTGTGCTCTTGACCTTGACCTTGTTCTTGTCTAGAATTCGGAAGGTCAGATTTTGGTTTATCTTCCATAGCTGGACGGCTTTGAGAGACCCGAAGAACAGTAGCTGTAAGGGCATTTAATTTCAAGCCTTTTTCAGTCCATTCAAGTCCTTTCGGGTTGGCAATTCCTACTGGTCCTGCTTGGTTTTCATCTGCCAAAACTTCAGCATTTCTGAGGTGGGCGAAGGCAGTTCCCAAATTAAATTCGCGAGCTTTTTCATCCGCATTGACAAAGACTGCGTAGATATCCCCATTTGGAGCAGTAATTTGGTAGCCAATCACTACATCCTCTTTTTCCACGCCATTTTGTCCTGGGACAGTGATGAGGTGGACACGGTCTTTGATATCTTGGAGGCTCTTAAGTCGGAAGGCATCTGTAGATTGACGAAGGGCAATCAACCCTTTCATATAATCACGACTCTTGACATTTTCAGGGAAAGCTTTTCCATCTGTAGCCTTAGTCCAGTCAAACTTGTTGACTGCATCACTGGAGTCGTAAGAGTCATGGATGAAGTAAGGATAGTCAAATGGATTGCCATCCTTATCACGCAACAAGTGAGATTTGTTTGGTTGTTTGTCTTCTGCTACTGGAGTCTTGTAGGCTGGGTCACGGAATTGTTTGGTACGTCCATATTCCTGACCAGAGTGGATAAATGGAGTTCCTTGAGCTGTTAAGACCATGAGGTTTCCAAGTCGCAAGCGACGATGAATCTCAGCATAGTTCTCAGCCTTGCTTGGGTCTTTTTTGATAGACTGAGCGATAATGTCAAAGAGGGTCAAGTTATCATGGGCTGCTATGTATTGAATCACATCTCCAGGACTGTCTGCTTCAAAGTTGGTTGGTTGAGCAATCAGATTTTTGAAGATAGTGTTGATATCACGTTTTCCACCTGTGATAAAAGCAGGTTGACCTTCGTTTGGATAACCAGACTTGAGGTTGTTACGGATGTCATCTGAGAAGACAGCGACAGTATCGGTATGTTTCATCCAATCTTGGTCAGCAGCTTTAGTAGGTATATTCTCATCACCAGCATAGGTTCTCCAACCTTCACCTAGCATGATGAGGTTTGGATTGAGGGCGCGTGCAGCCTTGTAAGCTTCTTCGATAGAAGCTGCATCGTGGTCTCCCATCATATCGAAACGGAAACCATCCACTTTGTAGGTATCAACTAGATATTTGATAGAGTCAACTAGGAGTCGTTTGGTCATATGGTGGGTTGTCCCTAAGCGTCCACCACCAAAGCTAGTTCGAGGTGTTCCATCAGCATCCATAAAGTGGTAGTAGTTTGGCTCTAAATCTTCAAAGATATCGACTTTGGCTGTATGGTTATAAACTACGTCCAGGATAGCTCCCATACCACGTTTGTGGATTTCATTGATGAGGTTTTTAAATTCTGCGATTCGTTTTTCTGGATTCTTAGGATCGCTTGAGTACATACCAGTCAAGGAGAAGTAGTTTTGAGGGTCGTATCCCCAGTTGTAATTGCTGTTACTTGAAGCATAGTCAGATAAGCGTTCGTGGTTCTTCAACTCATTGACAAAGTAGT
>ERZ773180.1209-NODE-1209-length-13359-cov-73.503007_pt1 | contig 13359 bp, 10 predicted proteins | sample MGYA00511080_ERZ773180 | MGnify/ENA primary metagenome ERZ773180 (study PRJEB29015, sample SAMEA2738175) | human oral metagenome | biome: human oral; feature: human-associated habitat; material: saliva | place: China | collected 2178 ...
TAGCCGCACGGGCATAACGCAGACCCGAGAAGTCAGCAATCGCGAAGCCCACCGAATCAAACAGGGTAATCTGCTCATCCGAAACGCGGCCCGGCTCCTCACCGGTCAGAACCTTCCAGAACTCCACCACCGGGAAGTCCGGGTCCTTCTGCTGAATCTCGCCCTCAATGCGGGTCTGCGGCGGGAACTCAACAAACACGGTGGAGCGGTCCAGAATTTCGCTTTCCAGCTCGGTCTTGCCGGGGCAGTCGCCACCAATAGCGTTCAGGTGCACGCCGGGCTTCACCTGGCGGTCCAGCAGAACCTTCGCCTGCTGCTTATCGGCGGTGCAGGTGGTAATAATGTCTGCACCCTCAACAGCCTCATCCACGTCCTTAGCCAGGTGGATGCGGAAGCCCAGCGGCTCCAGGTTACGGCGGAACTTCTCCATCGCGTGCGGGTCAATGTCGTAGACGGACAGGTCCTCAATGCCGAGCACAGCGCGTATACCCAGCGCCTGGAACTCAGACTGCGAGCCGGTACCAATCATCGCCATCTTCTTCGAATCCTTGCGTGCCAGGTGCTTAGCAACCATGGCGGACACGCCGGCGGTACGCAGCGCGGTCAGCAGGGTCATCTCAGCCAGGAACACGGGGTAGCCGTTGTCCACGTCAGCGAGCAAACCGAACGCGGTCACGGTCTGGAAGCCGCGCGCCGGGTTGGACGGGTGGCCGTTCACGTACTTGAAGGAGTAGGTGATGTTGTCGGAGGTGGGCATCAGCTCAATCACACCGAAGGGGGTGTGGGAGGCGACGCGCGGGATCTTGTCGAAGCTCTGCCACTTCTTGAAGTCTTCTTCGAGGAAGTCGACCATGCCGGCAATGATGTTGCCTACGCCGTCCTTCTGAATCCACTTCGCCATCGAGGCGACGTCAACAAATTCCACCGCGTGTGCGCTAGGACGTTCAGTCATGATTTTCTCCTTTGAATATCTGCACAAAACTTCTTTGTGCATCTGGTGGTCACTGTGGATATCTATTATCTCAAAATATATTGCAGGACACACCGTATTAGAAATGCTGTAAATATGTACTTTGCTTGATGTATTACACGGATGTAATACGGAAGCAAACACGAAAAACGTGCAGGGAGGGGGTTCCAGACTCTATTGGCTAGAGTCTATTGGCGAGGGTCTAGCAGCTAGGGTCTAGAACCCCCTCATTCGCCGTCACCGGGATATCACCGGGATTACAGGCAACCGGTCGGGTTAGCTACCCTTCGGCTTGTCCTCGTCCTCAATGTCCAGCTCATCCAGGTCAATGTGGGTACGAGGCTCCGCAACGAGCTTCTTCACCACGGGGCGGGCAGCAATCACAGGCACGGAACCGGTGTAGCCTTCACGGACGCGAGCAATCTCGTTGACGCGGTCACGAACCGTGTACCAGCCGATAATCAGCAGCGGGATAACCAGCAGCAGCGATGCCAGGGTGTAGGTGCCGACCGGGTAATCCAGAGCCATCAGCACCAGCACAATAGCGAGGAAGGCCATCACAGCCCAGTCGCTGAAACGACCGCCGGGTGCACGGTAGTTGGGGCGCTTGTACTTGCCCTCGCCGACCAGCTTCAGGTACTTCTGGTGCGACATTGCGATAGCCGCCCAGCTAGCCATGGTACCCACGGATGCGATGTTCAGCACGACCTCGAACGCCTGCTCGGGAACGAAGAAGTTCAGTACAACACCGAAGAGGCCAATCACACCGGTGAGCAGAATACCTGCCACGGGAACGCCGGAGCGGGACACCTTGGTGGTGAACTTCGGTGCCGAACCGGCAACACCCATCGAGTGGAGGATACGGCCGGTGGAGTACAGGCCAGCGTTCAGCGAGGAAGCAGCCGCAGTAATAACGACCAGCTGCATAATCGGTGCGGTACCGTCAATGCCGATAGCGTCGAAGAAGGTCACGAACGGCGACTCTGCGTCCTTGTATGCGGTGTAGGGCATGAGCAGGCAGAGCAGAACCACGGAACCAACGTAGAAGATCGCAATACGCCAAATCACGGTGTTGATAGCGCGGGGGATAACCTTCTCAACGTTCTTGGTTTCACCACTGGTGGTGCCGACCAGCTCAATACCGGCGTAGGCGAACACAACGCCCTGAACCACGATAAGAGCGGGGAGAATGCCGTTGGGGAAGAAGCCGTCATTGGCTGCGATAAGGCTCAGGCCGGGGGTGACGCCGTTGATGGGCTCACCGAAGACCAGGTACCAGATACCAACTGCCATGAAGGCCAGCAGAGCAAGAATCTTAATGAGTGCGAACCAGAATTCCAGCTCACCGAAAATCTTCACGGAGATGAGGTTCAGAGCCACGGTGACGATAACGACGATGAATGCGCTAAGCCACTGGGGAATATCTGCGAAGAACTGGTTGTATCGACCGAACCAGCTGATGTAGATAGCGATAGCGGTGGCGTCTGCAACGGCGGTCATTGCCCAGTTCAGCCAGTACAGCCATCCGGATACGAATGCGGCCTTTTCGCCGTAGAATTCGCGGGTGTAGGAGACGAAGGAGCCCGAGGAGGGGCGGTGAAGGATCAGCTCGCCGAGGGCTCGAAGAATCAGGTAGCCGAAGAAGCCGATGACGGCGTAGATGACGGCGAGCATGGGGCCCGCGTCCTGCAGGCGGCTACCGGTGCCCAGGAACAGGCCGGTACCAATTGCGGAACCGATGGCGATCATCTGGAGCTGACGTGCGCCAAGTCCCTTGTGGAAGCCTTCCTGTTCGTGTGCGAACGGGTCGTCTGTGGGAGGCTTGGTGTACTGATCCGCTGCAGAAGTCTGCGGGTTCTTGTTCGGTGAGGTGCTCATGCTATACCTCCTTGGATAGTTACGTCTGAAGCACGTGTTACACGAAATGTGGTTGGGAACACGTCTGTGGGTTGTAACGACTATAGCACGGTAATTTGACTAAATATAACCCGCATCACGTAACAATTTATATACATATAACGCATATCTTATGAAAATATTTGGTTCATGTTGTATTGTGTGGTTTTAATTGTTTTGTGAAATAGATTATTTGAACTTTGAGTCTAAAAAATCAATTCCCCCACCACCGCACAGCACAAGAGCACCCACAACGGGGTGCTCCAGCAACATATTCAGAACGGAGGCTTAGCCCTCCATCAGGCGATCAATCTTCGCCCGCAACGCGCGCTCACGACGATTCAACCACCACCAGCTCGGCCAACGCATCAACGACTTACGCCCAACCTGCACGACCGAGGGGAGCTTCGCTTCCGCAAGCGCCACGTCAATCTCGTGGTCGCTCGCGCCCTCATCACGCATTTTCTCCATCAACTCAAGGGATTTTGCCATATCGCCATGCCCCAAAACATGCCGACTCTTACGCTCCAGAACCTCATCCAACCGAGCGCGCACCGGGGCAATAGCCGCCGCATTCGGATGCTCACGCTCAGCACGACGCTGCGCCTGGCGGGCACGCTTCTCACGCTTCGCGTCGAGCTGTTTCGGATTATTTTTAGCGCTCGCCTTGCTCATGGGAGGATCCTTTCGCCGCATTCAGGGTGACGTGTACGCTGACCTGCACGCACAGAAGACATTTAGTCGTTAACACCTCTACTTTACCGCGGTATTTGGTAGAACTTTTATTGCAGTAAACCCAAAAAAACCCACAAAAAATTAACGATAAATAAGTCGTATCTTGGTAAAATAGTGCGAGTAGGAGGCGTCTCGCGCGCCAACAAAATATGGTGAACCGGCCCTGCCTCGGTAACCGGTCGCATCTATCCAAGGAGTCAGCATATGGCTATTGCAACCCCCGAAGTTTACGCAGAAATGCTGCAGACCGCGAAGGAAAAGGGCTTCGCGTACCCCGCAGTGAACGTGACCTCCTCCCAGACCCTGAACGCTGCAATCCGCGGCTTCGCAGAGGCTGGCTCGGACGGCATCATCCAGGCATCCACCGGTGGTGCAGCATACTGGTCTGGCGCTTCCAAGAAGGACATGGTCGTTGGCTCCCTCGCCTTCGCAGCATACGCACGCGAAGTTGCTAAGCAGTACGACGTGAACATTGCACTGCACACCGACCACTGCCCCAAGGACAAGCTGGAAGGCTTCGTCCTGCCCCTGCTGGCAGAGTCCGAGAAGGCTGTTGCTCGCGGTGAAGACCCCATCTTCAACTCCCACATGTGGGACGGCTCCGCAATCGACCTGGACGAGAACCTGAAGATTGCTGCTGAGCTGATCGAGCGTACCTCCAAGGCAAAGCTCGTTCTCGAGGTTGAGATTGGTGCCGTTGGTGGCGAGGAAGACGGCGTTGAAGGCGCTATCGACGACTCCCTGTACACCACCGTTGCAGACGCAATCAAGACCGTTGAGGCAATCGGCCTGGGCGAGAAGGGCACCTACATGGCTGCTCTGACCTTCGGTAACGTTCACGGCGTGTACAAGCCCGGTAACGTTCACCTGCGCCCCGAGCTGCTCAAGGAAATCCAGACCGAGGTCGGCGCTAAGTACGGCAAGGGCGACAAGCCCTTCTACCTGGTCTTCCACGGTGGCTCCGGCTCCACCGAGCAGGAGATTGCAGACGCAGTGTCCTACGGTGTTATCAAGATGAACATCGACACCGACACCCAGTACGCATTCACCCGCCCCGTTGCTGGCCACATGTTCAGCAACTACGACGGTGTGCTGAAGGTTGACGGCGAGGTCGGCAACAAGAAGACCTACGACCCCCGCGTTTGGGGTGCAGCTGCAGAGGCAGGCATGGCCGCACGCGTGGTCGAGGCTTGCCAGCAGCTCGGTTCCGTCGGTACCTCCATCAAGTAAGGTACTGTTCGCCCGCCGCGGCTCCTGTAGCCGCTGCCGGGTGTGAACCTAAGCTTCGTTAAGCGAAAGCGGTGCCCGCCTCCTCATCACGAGGAGGCGGGCACCGCTCTTTTATGTATCTAGAACCGGGCAAACCTAGCGTTTGCAGTGGATCTCAGTGGGGTTCTCAGCGGGGCAGGGGTGGGTTTACTTGCCGCCGCAGCCGCAACCACCGCATCCGCAGCCGCCGGACTTCACAGCCACCGAACCGGAGGTGGGAATACCGTCGCCGGTGTCGCCGCCCATGAGGTTCACGCGGTTGCCAATCTCGGGGCCGCCAACCGGCTGGGGCGCCTTACCCGCCAGGGTTGCCGCGAAACCGGCGGGCTCCGCCAGGGGGCTCAGGTTCGGCACCATAGACGCCGCCGGGGAGCCGGACGGGCCGCACGCAGCCGCTGCCGCGTTAGCCTTCGGCTGGGCGACCAGGTGGGCGCGGGAGAAGCGCTTAATCTGCTCGGCGGTCGGGTACGCGAAGGACACCTTCACCTCACCGTTGACGAGCATGAGCGGCAGAACCTCACGGCCGTTCATCTCAATCTGCTCGGCGACCGGTGCGCACTCTTCAAATGCGGAAGGGTAGGAGTCGGTGGAGTACACCTCAATGTCCACGCCCGAATCCAGTGCCTCCTGCGCGGCACCCAGGAAGATGGAACGCTCCATATCCTGCGGATCCTCCGGGTTCTCGCCGGGGCCCGGAATAAATACTTCAAGAACGGTCTCAGCCGCTTCAGTCATCAGTTCAGCCTTTTCTGTCTTATGGGCACCGGCTCGCGGGAGGGTGCCACTCCTTCACTAAGTGTACTCGCGACCTCAAGAGTGCAGAAGTGTGAGTTGAAGTTCCAGATTTGCGGAATATTTGCAGAATTCGAGTCGAATGACCCTCAGCTCTTCGACTGCCGTGTCAGGTGTTGTATTCTGAGTGCATATGCACCGGAGTGTGCGAACCCTGCAATTCAGGCAGGTGCCGCCCGGTGTGAAACCAAGAAGGCAACGACGCCCGCATCCGACGCGGACGCATCAGCGCTACAAATACACGCTATTCATAGCGCCACACGACCAGAAGGAGCATATATGTTCGGTTTCGGCAAGAAGAAGAAGGAAGCTGCCGCACAGGAAGCATCGTCCGCAGACGTCTACGTCGCACCTGTTACCGGCGAGTACCTGCCGCTGAGCGAAGTCTCCGACCCCGTTTTCTCTCAGGGCGTTATGGGCGACGGCTACGCAGTGAACCCCACCGCAGGCACCATCGTCGCACCCGTCGCAGGCACCATCGCACTGATTCAGGACACCCTGCACGCATTCATGCTTCGCACCGAAAACGGCGGTGAGGTACTGGTTCACATCGGTATCGACACCGTTGAGCTCGGCGGTGACGGCTTCACCAAGATCGCTAACGTAGGCGACAAGGTTGAGGCAGGCGCACCCATCATCGAGGTCGACTGGGCAGCAATCGAGGGTCGCATCCCCTCCAAGGAAACCATGGTGATGATCACCAACACCGCAAAGTTCAACATCTCCAAGGACTCTGAGTCCCGCCGCCCCGTCGCAGCCGGTGACCGCGTCGCTCAGGCAACCAAGAAGTAAGCTGAACCAGCGAAAATAGCTCAGCTTCAACAGCGGTGAAAACCCGTGAAAACACTTAACGCAAAAGGTCGCGTTCTGCAGGCTCAATCGGTCTACAGGCGCGGCCTTTTTCGTTACGCGAGAAATTTTTTAACGCCGCATGAAATGCCGCTATTAAAAGCGGCGGAAAAGGAGGAACACATTCACCCGCATTACACGGCGGGCAAGAATGAGGCGCGCATGATACCCTATTTGTCTGTGAACGTAGTGAATTACCGATAAAAAATCGTTATGCTACATAGAGTTGCAGTTTGAGTTGGGAGAACCCGGACCCTCAGCTATAAACCAAAACTTCAATGACCAGCCACACACATTACGCTCAACTCATAAACGAAAAAAGGACCACTACGGTGACTGCATTCCCGAAGATCTCTAAGAATCTGAGCCGCCGCGGCTTCATCGGTGCCTCCGCACTGGCACCCGCCGCCCTCATGCTCCAGGCAGGCGAAGCCCACGCCGCAGCCAACACCCGCGCACAGCTCGCGGCAGTACACAGCGGCTCCCCCGCACATCAGCTGCTCTACAAGACCGATGAATTCTTCATCGCCCACCGCGGCGCCGGCAACATCAGCCCCGAGCACACCGCCTACGCCTACGCAGAATCTGTACGCCGAGGCGCCCTCGCCGTCGAAATTTCCGTACGCACCACCAGCGACGGCCAGTTCGTCTGCATGCACGATACCAACATCAAGCGCACCACCGGTGCGTCCATGGACGTGCGCGGCCACACCCTCGCAGAACTGCGTCAGTACAAGGTCAACATGCGCAAGAACCTGGGCGAAAAGACCGACCTGTACAACATCCCCACCCTCGAAGAGGCCATCGCCGCGGTTGACGCCGTGCCCGCAGGTGGCGAATACGCCTCCGTCGGCGGCAAGAAGGTCGTGCTGTTCCTCGAAGCAAAGGACGGCCCCGCACAGGCAGGCCTCGTCAAGTTCATCACCGAACGCGGCCTGCAGCGCCGCACCGTCATCAAGATGTACCGCGACGGCAGCGGTGGCTTCAAGCCCACCTCCAAGTACCTCAAGCTCGCCAACTCCGCAGGCTGCGGCACCTGGTGCTACTTCGACGGCGGCGACCCCATCGACAAGATCTCCGCAATGGCACGCCACGAAAATGTGGACGCCATCGGCGTACCCTACTACGAGAAGCCGACCGGCGCATCCCACGGCTCCATGAGCGAAGCGAACGTACGCGCCCTCACCGGCCTCGGCAAGGCAGTCATCGTCTGGGAAATCCACCGCCGCTCCGCCTACGAAAAGTACAAGGCACTGGGCGTGAAGGGCTTCATGTGCCCCGACCCCTACTGGGTGATCGGTGACCCCTTCGACTCCAGCGTCAAGATCAAGACCGGCAAGCGCCCCCACGGCATGCTGCCCGCCGACCCCTCCGTCGCAGCGGACATGCCCGACCTGACCGGCACCGCCATCGTACACAACCAGCGCTACGACGAATCCGTACTGCTCGGCCCGCTGGCGAACTACACCACCCGCGAAAAGTACACCCTCGACTTCTCCATGAAGTGGACCGGTGCACTGCCGAAGCAGGACGGTCACTACGGCTACATTGCGTTCGGTCGCGAACACGACGGCCCCTTCGGCATCGGCAAGAAGTTCGCCGCAAACCAGGAAGACGGCACCTACGTGCTCGCCATCCGCCCCAACTACAACGGCGGCTCCGTAGCGCAGATCCTCTGCTTCGAACCCAAGCAGACCAGCCCGCGCGTACTGCACACCATGAAGCTGCGCCAGAAGGTCACCACCGGCCAGGCACTGAACTGCAAGATCGTGGTGAGCAAGAACAGCTTCTACTACACGGTCAACGGCCAGTACTCCAGCCCCATCAACCACAGCGCCTACCGCGGCCCGTACGTACACTTTGGCCGCTTCCACGGCACCAATGACGGCGGTCCTCTGGAGCTGACTCGAATCGAGGCACGTCAGTCCTGGATTTGAGAGAACCGGTGGGCCTAGTCCACCTGGGTGCCCGCCTCACCGCCCGCTAAGCGGTGAGATTACGGATACCGGGCAGAGCGGATGCAACATCGAGCATCCCTTCCGGGCAACGCTTTCCATAATTCCTAGCTCCATGATTATTAGCTAGGCGCTCGCGCGCCGAGCGAGAATCTACCCGAGGAATCCACCTGAAGGGGGTCGTATCCAACGCGGATGCGGCCCCCTTCGGCGTGCCCGCGGTCTTTCAGGGTGGGGAGAGGGGGAGAGCGGAGAGCGCAGGCGAGGATAGGGCGCGCGGGGACGTGTAGGCGGGGGGAGTGGAGAGCGTGCGGGGCAGGTTCGAGGGGTAGGGGAGCGTGCGGGACTAGAATTAAAAGCGTCAGAGTCGACCGCACCGGCCGCCCCAACCCGAAAGGCACGCCATGACCACCGCACCCGAAAGCTCCGCTCAGAAGCCCGCAGAGAATCCCGCAGCGAAGCCCGCCGCGAAGTCCGCCCAGCTGCGAGGCCGCACCGAACCGCACGTGCACAGTTTCAACATGCCGCAGCTCGAACCCATCGACCCCTACGAGCGACCCTCCTACCCCTTCTTCTACGTGCCCACCGACCTGCTCATCGGCGGCAGCTGGGTCACCGGCGACAACGGCTCCTTCCCCGTGCACAACCCCTCCTGCGGCCAAATCCTCGCGCACGTCGCCGACGCCAGCGTCGAACAGGGCATCGAAGCACTCGACGCCGCCTGCGACGCCCGCACCTCCTGGGCGGCAACCAGCGTCCGCGAACGCGCCGACATCCTCAACCGCGCCTACACGCTCATGACGCAGCGCACCGAAGTCATCGCCCGGCTCATGACCCTCGAAATGGGCAAGCCCCTCGACCAGTCCCGCGGCGAGGTCGCCTACGCCGCGAACTATCTGCGCTGGTACGCCGAAGAAGCCGCCCGCAACTTCGGCCGCACCGCCCTCGCCCCCGAATCCGGGCTGCAAATCACCACCATACGCCGCCCCGTCGGCCCCTGCCTGCTCATCACCCCCTGGAACTTCCCGCTCGCCATGGCGGCGCGCAAGGTCGCCCCGGCGCTCGCGGCGGGCTGCACCGCGGTGCTCAAGCCCGCCTCCCTGACCCCGCTCAGCTCCCTGTACTTCGCGTCCCTGATGCGTGAGGCGGGCCTGCCGGACGGCGTGCTGAACGTGGTGACCACCTCCCGCACCGGTGAGGTTGTCTCCGCACTGATGGCTGATGAGCGCCTGCGGAAGGTCTCGTTCACCGGCTCCACCGCCGTGGGCCGCACCCTGCTCGCGCAGGCCTCGCAGAACGTTCTGCGCACCTCCATGGAGCTGGGCGGCAACGCACCGTTCATCGTCTTTGAGGACGCGGACATTCCCGCCGCCGTGGAGGGCGCCTACGCGGCGAAGATGAGGAACATGGGCGAGGCGTGCACCGCCGCTAACCGAATCATCGTGCATGAGGACATTGCCGAAGAGTTCACCCGCGCCTTCGTGGAGCGCATGGAGGCGACCGTCGTGGGTGACGGAGCCATCGACGGAACCGAATGCGGACCGCTAATTCAACCTTCAGCGGTTGAATCCATGCTTTTTATGGTGGAAGACGCCCTGGGCAAGGGCGCGCTCCTCGCCTGCGGCGGGTACATTCCCGAGCTGGACTCGAAGGTTTACGGCAACACCGGCGGCATGCCCAGGAACCTCAACAAGGGCAACTTCATTCGCCCCACGGTGCTGACCGGCGTGACCGATTCGATGCGCGTGTGGCGTGAAGAAATCTTCGGCCCCGTCGCCCCGATTGCCACGTTCAGCGGCTACGGTGAGGAGGGCGAACGCACCGCCCTGAAGCTCGCCAACGACACCGAGTACGGCCTGGCGGCGTACGTGTACACGAGTAACCACCCGCGCTTTACGCGCATGGCGGCAGGACTCGAGTTCGGCCTGATCGGTTGCAACTCGGGCGTTATCTCGAACGCCGCCGCCCCCTTCGGTGGCGTGAAGCAGTCCGGCATGGGCCGCGAGGGCGGCCCCGAGGGACTGGAAGAATACACCGAGCTGCAGTACATCGGCGCGCCGAACCCGTTCGCCGGATAAGTCTGAGGTCCCGGCTACCGCGAACCCTGGATGACGAGCTCTGGATACGGCAAACTCTGGATGCAGTGAGCTCTGGATGCGGCGAATTTTGGATGCAGTGAAGCCCCGGCGGGTACCCGAGAAGGTGCCCGCTGGGGCTTTGTGCTGTCTACACATGCGCGGGTGCTAGAGCTGACTCTGCCTGCCTAGAGCTGGCGCTACCTAGAGCTGACGCAGCGCGAGCAGCTCGCGGCTGAAAGCATCCGCGGGACCCTTGCCGCAGGAATTGGGGCGCGGCTCAAGGGTGACCCGCACGAAGAAGGTGACCCAGGTGCGTCCGTCGGTGTGGGTGGTGAGTGCCGCCTCCAGGGTGGGGTGTTCGGCGGTTTCTACCGGGGGCTCAATGCCCGCCTCGCGGAGTGCGTTCAGCGCCTCCCGCCCCGATGTTTCACGTGAAACCAAACCTCCAGAGGTTACTTCTTCACCCTTTTTCTCCAATTCGAGGCGCACGGCGACCTCCGCCGCCTGCTCCACCGGGGTATCCGTACTGCGCCCACGCAGACCGTGCAGCGACGGAATAGCGCGACCCGCCAGCGACAGGTACGCCGCAAGCGCCGAAGGCTCCGAGAGGCGACCGTAGGTGTAGCCGGTGGGCAGCACAATGCCGACCGGGGCGAAGCGGTGACCACCCGTATGCGAGCACTCCCAGACCGCATTGCCCGGCAGAATATCCGCCAGGTGCGCCGCAATGGGTCGGCCACGCAGGGCGCAGCAACGGTCACGCTTAGAGTGGGTGCACACGAGGATAGCGGGGGAGTCCATGAGCTCCGCGTCGGTCGCCTGAATCAACTCCTGCGGGTTGTCTAGTGGCAGGTTGAGTAGCTGCTCGGGGGTATCCACGCTGAACGAGTAGAGCTTCTCCTCCCCAGGGGTGCAGAGTGCGTAGAGCACCCGGTGGATCGGGTTACCGGATGCATCCGGCGCGCCGTGCAGTACGCGCCCCTCCCTGCCGGTCTGGCGGATGAGCAGGAACTTCAGCCCCGCCTGCGAGACTGCCTCGCCCAATGCCTCCGAAAGCTCCTCGCCGAGGGCGGAGCCATCCAGCACGTCGCGGCCCCACTGGCCCACGTGCTCAAGTGCCAGCCAGGCGGTAGCGCGTCCGGCGGTGCCGCCGAGAGCCTCGTCGTCGTAGAGGGAGCAGGAGTCCGCCGGGATGCTCGTGGCGCGGGTGCGTGAAGAGAGCTCATCGGCGTGTGCGGCGCGCAGGTTGTTCAGTTCGGCGGGATTGGTGGCGCGCGGCTCGGGGGTTGCGGGGGTGCAGGATTCAGTCATGGTTCCTCGATTCTACGCCTGCAGGATGTGAATGACCTATGTTCTTCCTGCGCGGCCTAAATGCTGAAAAACAACCGCTTAATGGTGATTTTAGGGGCTATCGGTCGGTCAACTACTCAGGAAGAAGCGCCAAAGCGACGCGGTAGAGGTGGTCCTTTTCCTCGGGGCTACCGAAGAAGGAGCGGAGCATGTAGCCCTGGAAAACCATCATGAAGGCGTCCGCAGTATCGCGGGCGTAGTCGGTGATGAGCGCCTCCTGCTCGGGGGTGCGCTGCGCCGGGTCGGGGTTGACTTCGTGCAGAACGCGCAGCTGTTCGGCCGCCCAGGGGGTGAGGGCTTTTACGATGATGCCCTGCAGTAGGGGAATGATGTCTGCGGTTGCCTTAGCAATTTCGGGTGCGTGGAGCGATTCGAGGCGGATGCGCAGCATGGCGGAGAAGTTTTCGTTAACCATCTGGTTGGTGTAGATGATTTCGAGAATGTCCTGGGGGCCGGTGCCTTCGGGGAGTGCGGCGTAGAGCTTTTTGACGTTTTCGAGTCGTTCGTTAATGGCGGTGGTGAGGATGTCTTCTTTGCCGGTGAAGTGCGAGTAGATGGATCCGGAGGACAGTCCGGAGGCTTTGATGATGTCGCTCATGGAGGTGTTGGTGTAGCCCTTTTCGAGGAAGCAGCTAACGGCGGCTTCGATGATTTGGGCTCGGCGTGCGGCTTTGGTGGCGTCTGTTAGTCGGGGCATGGTTCCAGTTTAGGGAGTGGGCGCAAAACTTACAAACACAATGGAAGTTCTTTTTGTGACTTTATAAACAAGGAACGCCGCCCCGCAACGGTGGAGGCATAACCACCGCGGGCTAGGCAGCTAGTACAACGCAAGAAGGGTGTGTGCCGTGTTCACTGAACACGACACACACCCTTTTCTGTCGGCATACTGGCTGTTACCGACTGCTATTCGCTGTTACTGGTTGTCGAGAACGTACTGCTTGAACTGCTCGTCCCGGCGCTTAAATTCTTTAAGCTCATTCTCCAGGGCAGCCTGGTTCTTGGCGATGAGCGGCTTCTGGTACTGCGCCTCCAAATCGTAGAGTTTCTGCGAACGGCCTACATTCTGATCGCACTGCGCTTCGATGACTGCGATTCGAATTTCTTCTTCGGAGGCGACGGTGCTCTGACGAATATTCTTTTCTTCCTTAACGGTCACCTCACTATCGGGGGTGAGGCCCTTATCCTTGACGCATCGCTTCCACTCGTCGTCGAGAGATTTTTTGAGTTGCCTATCGCCTGCGGCATTTCGGGCGTCGGTCTCCAAACGCGTAAACGTGCTGCTTCCGAAGGGTATCTCTCCAATTTGCTTCATCTCATCGACGGCGCGCTGATAGCATTCGGTGCGGACATCCTTCCCAGGGTCGGATGAGGCGGCAGGGGAGGAGAGGTCCAGCGTATTTGAGTCTTCGCGCTCGTGGAGGCCGTATTTTTGGGCGTGCTCAACGTTCCAGATCCCGTAGGTTCT